>Ga0307517_10000658_pt1 | contig 59357 bp, 47 predicted proteins | sample 23_EM_MG_FD_194515 | JGI IMG/M metagenome (GOLD analysis project Ga0307517, IMG submission 194515) | Populus trichocarpa ectomycorrhiza microbial communities from riparian zone in the Pacific Northwest, United States - 23_EM | ecosystem: Host-associated > Plants > Roots > Unclassified | place... | reverse complement strand
AGTTGTGCAGGAGATACATGACGTTATGATACCAGCCGATATGACTCTCCAGGATCTCGCCGCTGCGGGGATCATGCACATTGGGGCCATAGGCATTGGCCGTCTCGGAAGCAAAATACCGGAGGACGGAGAACCGGGCGTCTTCCAGGCTCATCGTACTGTCGTTCTCCGGCCATTCCTTGCCGGTGATGGCATTTTTAAATCCCGCTTTTTCAAAAGCGCCCTTCCAGTCATCGATGCCCCGGATCAGGTAAGACCTCCACTTTTTAGGCGTGGCCGGATCGATATAATAGACGATCGGCTTGGCAGGCTCTACCAGTTCCCCTCTCTTGTATTTTTCCAGGTCTTCTGGCTTCGGCTCCAGCCGCCAGCGCACGGCGAAGGACTGTTTGTCGGCCTTTTGCTGGTCGTCCCCATATACGGTGAACTCGTCTTCGAAATAGCCGACCCTCGGATCGTACAAACGCCGCTTCATCGGCTCCTTCGGTAACAGGAGCAGCGAAGTATTGAGCTCCAGCGTAAGGGCCCCTGCCGCTTCCGCGTCCGGCATCCGGGGCATCCCGTAATTCGGTGGAGCGGGAGCCGATCCGGTCATAAATGTTTTGATGGTCCGGACCTCGGTATTCAAAGGATAGGTATGCATGGTCTCGATATAGGACCTGTCCGCAGCCTGTCCCGTTGCCTGGAGCCGTCCCTTGCCGGAGACGGACAATCCTGTCACCACATTATCGGTTTTAAAGAACTCCGTCACATCCACCACGCTGCTGGTGGAATCCTTCCCGAATGCCGCGATGGGAAGGGCGGCGGCGATGGGGCTCATATAAGAATTCGATACGGCCTTCGAAAGAGCATCCGCAGAATCCGCCCGGCTGATGAGCGTGACCACCCGCACGAAAATTTCATGGTTGGGCCCTTTTTCCCATACGAGGGTCTTTTGGTTGACGATCTCTCCTCCATTACCCGCGCCGGCGGCCGTCTTACTCAATCTTACCACGGACAATACCTGCCTTCCCAGCAGCGAATCCGGGATCTCGAAATAATACTTGTCCTCAACTTTGTGTACGGTGAAAAGCCCTTTTTGCGTAATGGCTTTCGAAGTGATCACTTTGTCATAAGGCTGCGGACCGGGCCGGACGGCATTGCTGCCGGTCTTGGGTGATAGCCCGGCACTGTCGCCGGCTGCTTTTTTTTGCGCAGAGGATGGATGGGCGCTGGCACAAGCCAGCGCAAGAACTACGAGGAACTTCTTCATTTTTTAAATTTGAGTGGCTATTTTTTTATTGTGTATACCCTTCATTCTGGGTAAGCCGCGGGTTCAGCTTTATCTGGTTTAAAGGAATGGGATAGTAAGCGGCCGACGGTTTCCAGCCGGGTTTTTCCGTGCCTAATACGGTACTGATCGTACCTGTTCGTTTCAGATCGTACCAGCGATGGCCCCATTCGCAGGAAAGTTCCAGCTGCCGCTCCCGCATAAGGATGCCCAGCATGTCCGCCTGTGTAGCAGCGGCGGTGTCGGCCAACCCGGCTCTTTCGCGGATCGTATTTACATCGTCCAGCGCCCCGGCGATATTGTTCTGCTCTGCCCTGGCCTCCGCCCGTACGAGGTATTGTTCTCCAAGCCGTAATACCATATAGTCTTCCGCGGGAGAGCTATAGTTGGAATAGCTTCTTTTATATTTGGCCGGGTAATGGTAGGTATGCACTCCGTCCGTGGACGTATTTATCCAATTGGTAAGCCGCTCGTCGCCGGTTCCGAAAGCAGCATACAGGTGATCGCTGATGACATAGGGCGGGACCTGGGTATAGATCATATCCGGGACGAACAAATATCCTTCTGTCGTTACCATATTAGGGTTGAACACTCCCCCGCCCGGCGGCAGCTGCCAGATCGCTTCGGCGCTGCCGGCAAAAAAAACGTTGGCGACGTCCGTTTCCAGGTGATAGACTCCCGCATCGATCACTTTCGAAGCGGCTGCCTCCGCCTCCGCCCATCGCTGCCGGTAAAGGTTCACCCGTGCATGCAGGGCCAGGGCCGTATAAAGGTTGGGCCGCTCTCTGCCCGCCGATGGATAGGGCGCGGACAGCTGCTTTTCTGCATCGGTAAGATCGGCGACGATCTGCTGATAGACCAGGCCCGTGTCCGACCTCGGCAGCGTATTATTGATCTGGTAGTCGGTGCTGACCACCAGCGGCACCGGACCGAACAGGTTGACCAGGTTAAAGTAAAAGAAGGCCCTCGCTGTTTTGACCTCCCCGGTCAATTGATTTTTCAGGGAAGCGCTTAACGTCTTATTGGCGCTTAAGCCCTCGATACAGGCGTTTATCTGGTACAACCGGCTACTGCCATAAGCGCCCTGCCATAGGTCTGAAATATTTTGGGTCGTGGGCAATAGCTGGTTTTGGAAAAATGCCTGCGAGCTCTGGCCCGTACCCGTATATCCCAGTTCATCACCCGAAAGGCCGGTATAAAGCGTGATGGCGCCGGAAGGGAAATCAAAGGACCCGAAAGACCCCATAAATCCACTGTAGATCCCGGTAACGGCGGCCACAGCCGAACCGCTGTCCGTGAATACCTGCGAGGTTACGATATTGCCGGGCGCATTGGCCGGGATCTCGATCAGCTTTTTGCAGGAGAAGGCCGGCAGGACCAGCGCAAGGGTCCATGCCAGGTATAGGTTAGTAGTCGATTGTTTGTTTTTCATGTCGCCTTGATTTAAAAAGTAAAAGATAAGCCTGCAACGATCGTACGCTGGACGGGAATACTATAAAGGTTCCTTGTCTCGGGATCGCCCAGTTCATACCCCGTAATGGTGAGAAGGTTCTGGGCGCTCATCGTGAACACGCAGTTCTTCACTCTTGCCTTTCGCAGCCAGCTGTCGGGCATGGTATAGGAGAAGGAAAGATTCTGGAGGCGGATATAGGATGCGTCGCTATATACGGCATCGGAAAAGTAATAATAGCTGTTCCCAAAGTAGACGCCGATATTGGTCGGCGTGATAGCCGTTATCGGCCTGGCGAAAGAAGCCTGGTCGCCGGGCTTCTGCCAGAAGTGACCGGCCATGGCGGCCGGAAGGTTGGACATCGCGCCCGGGTATTGACCGGAGCTATAGATGCCCGCACGATAATTCTGCCCTGTCTGCTTGTTAAACCGGAGGAAGAAGGACAGGTTGAAATTCTTGTAGGAAAAAGTATTGTTGAGGCCTCCGAAATATTTGGGATCCGTATTCGGGAGAAAATAGCCATCACCCCCCTGCTCCACCGAATTCAAAAAATTAGGCCTGTTCGTATATCCTCCTTTGCCTTTTGCATACCGGTAAGCCCCGGTGCTATCCACGCCTGCATATTTGGCGCCTACCATCGTATTCACGGATTTGCCTATAAAATAGGTGCTGGCGTAAGGGGAAGTCTCCAGCCCGGGAAAGGCGAGCAGCTTATTTTTTTGAAAGGAAATATTGAAAGAGCTCGTCCAGGTAAAATCGGGGGTCCGGATATTGGTAGTCGTCAGCGTTATTTCGATACCGCTGTTTTGCACCAGAGCCGGGAGATTGGCCGCAACTCCGAAAAAGCCGGTCTGAATGGGCAGCTGGTATTGTACCAATTGATTGCCGCAGCGGCTTTGATAGATGGACAGTCCTGCTACGATGCGGTCTTTCAGGAAGCCAAGGTCCACGCCGGCCTCTGATTTCTTATTCACCGCCCAGCTATATACGGGATTAAAAAGATTCAACGGCTGCAACCCTATTACGCCCTGGAAGGGAGAGGTCGATGAAGCGTTCGCGGGTCCCCAGTTGGCCTGGTATTGATACGGCGCGATCCCATCGGTGCCCGTAGTGCCATAGCTGCCGCGCAGTTTGCCGAAGCTGATAAAAGGCAGGGCCTTTTTGAAGAAGGGCTCTTCTGAGAAGATCCAGCCGGCAGCCACCGAACCGAAATTACCGAATTGTCGGCCCGGTCCGAAATTACTGGACCCATCCCGCCTCCCGGTAAGGTTGATAAGATATTTGCCGGACCAGTTGTAGCCGATGCGCCCAAAGAAAGCGGCGTATTTATATTGCAGGGAATGGGTCGTGGCGGTGATGGCGGAAGCCTGCGCAATGGAGCCCAGCAGGTCATCGCTGCTGTAGCCTGTCCCCGTCAGCGTGGTTTGATCATTGGAATTTTTCTTGTAGGTCCCTCCTGCCAGCACGTCCAGCTTTCCCCTGCCGAGGGTCCTGTTGTAGGAAAGCTGCGGCTCGATAATGAGGGTCTCCTGGTCGGTATTGCCAAAATTGGCGGAGGACTGAATATAGGCCAGCGCCGTAGGATTATAGGAAGAGGAGGGATTGGCATTGTACTGGCGGGTATTATACTTGCTGTAGCCGAAACCGCTGCTGAGATTCAGCCCCGGCAGCAGCTGGTAGCTTATTTTCAGATTGCTGTTCAGGTTATAGCTTTGGATATCGGAGGATTGCTTCAGATAGGCAAAAGGGTTGTTCACTACATCGATGCCCTTGTAGAGCCATACCAGCTTTCCATTCCCGTCCAGCAGGTCCGGCTGGTTCGGTGGCAAGGCGAATGCCGATAAGGAGCTGGTCGACGAGTTGTTCCGGTCATACGAATAATAGGTAGAAAGATCGACCACCAGCCGGTGATCACTGCTGTTATGATGAAAACCCGCATTCGCGGATACCCTGTTGTCGGCAAAGCCTCCCGGGTAGCTGTAACCAGTATGCGTATATCCGCCCGTCAGGTTAAAGGTAGTGGTCTGCGTCCCTCCCGAAAGGCTGGCATGCGCATCCGTGAACGGCGCTTCCCCGCCCAGGAATTCCTTTCCCCAATCGGTATAACGGGTGCTGTCGAAGACCAGCAGGTCCGGGTAAGACTTTTGATTGTAAGGATCGTTGGATCCGGGGGGAGACAGGATACTCCCCATGCCATCGCTGATCACGGCATTCCGGCGCATGGCAAGATACTGCTGCGTGGTCATCATTTTAGGGATGCGCGTAGCCTTGCTGGCCCCGCTCTTTACATAGACATCCAGCCGGGTGGCGCCGGGCTTTCCCTTTTTGGTAGTGATAAGGATCACTCCGTTGGCGCCCTGGGACCCGTAAATGGACGTGGCGTCGGCATCCCTCAGTACATCGATACGTTCTATATCGGCCGGGTTGATGCTGCTGAACGGGCTCAGACCGGCATTTAAAATACTTTGATCATTGAAAGGCGTGGAAGAAGGGGTTCCCATCGTCCGGTACAGGTTGGTGTTCCGGTTCTGCGGAGCGAAAGGCACGCCGTCGACAATGAACAGGGGCTGGTCGAAAGGAAGGGTAAGACCCAGGCCGGAACTGGAAGAAAGCGTATTCTGTCCCCGTATCTGGAGGTTGACGGCCGCCCCGGGCGCCCCGCTGGTGGAGCTCACGGACAGCCCCGGCACACGCCCTTCCAGCGCCAGCAGCACATCCATAACAGGCTGCTTGGCGATCTCTTCCGACGTGAGGGAACTGACCGAACCGAGATTGTACCGTTGGATATTGGTGCCGTAGGCGATGACCTGTACGGCGTCCAGCGGGCTGTTATTACGTTGCAGTACAATATCGAAATAGTCTTTGCCATTTAATTTGATCTCGCGGGAAAAGTAGCCGCTAAAAGAAATGAGCAGGGTCGCATTTTCCCCGACATGGCTTAGCCTGAAACTGCCGGCGGCATCGGTCGAAGTTCCCTTCCGGGTCCCTTTCACCACCACGGATGCGCCTGCCAGCGGGTTGCCGAGGCTGTCGGTCACCTGGCCACGAACTTCGTTGGGAGGTTCGATGGCAAGGGCCGCGGGTGATAGGACCGGCGCCATTTTTTTCGGCGTTATGAACACCGTATTACCTTTGATCACGAACGCCAGAGGCTGACCGGCCAGGCTTTCTTCCAATGCCTTTTCCAGGGGCACGTTCCTCAGCTCGACGGTCACCGGCCTGGCCGATCGCAGATCCTGGTCATTGTAAAAAAAGGCAAAGCCCGTTTGTTGCCGGACGGCGGAAAAGAATTGGTCGATGGGCACATTCTTTCCCGAATACGTGACGTTTTGGGAAACGCTTCGGGCAGATACCTGCAACAGGGCAAATGTGAGCAAAAAAGCAGTCAGCCTCATAACAAGCCAGATTTCAGACGGCATGAAAAGGAAGATAGCTTTCCTTTTCACGCATAACATAATTTGCATAGTTTTGCATTTAACCCGCCATAGCTTTAGCGAAGGCGGGGTGTTTGGGTTTTTTACAATAATTAGAGTCTCAACAGTTTTGGTTATTGGGTTGACCCAAATACTCGCCGGGAGTGTTACAAGCGCTTCCGGTTTTTTATAGGCTCCCCCTTCTTATCTATCGTCTATATTTTCATCTTGCCATTTTTTTTGATCGTATTCTATCTTCTTCCTTCCCCTCTCTTCTTTCCCTACGGCAGGATCACGAGCTTTTTCCCCTGCTCTATCCGGTAATGGACCTGCGTCAGCTGAAGACCGTTCAACAAGTCCGCCAAACCCAGGTTCCTGCCGATCTCACCGCTGAAGGACTGGCTGGCCAGGGGGTTTCCCTGGTATTCCACGTCCAGGTCATACCAACGGGACAGCTGCCGGATAACGGTGCGTATATCCGCATGCCGGAAGCTGAAAAAACCGTTCTTCCACGCCACGGCGCCTTCCAGGTCGGCATGGTCGATCAGCCTGAAACCGGTCTGTTCGGTCAGCTGTGACTGTTCGCCCGGGCGGAGCATGACTTCCCGATCCGCATGTTGTAGCTTGACGGATCCTTCCAGCAGTGTAGTGTTCAGCGAAGCCTCATCCGGATAGGCATTGATATTGAAGCGGGTTCCCAGCACCTTCAGCTCCTGCCCGCCCGCCTCTACGATAAAAGGCATCGCCGCATTGCCGGCCACTTCGAAATAGGCTTCTCCCGTAACGATGACCTTGCGGGAAGGCCCTCTGAATGCGGTAGGATACCGCAAGCTGGAGGCGGAATTCAGCCAGACCCGGCTGCCGTCGGGCAGCTGTACCCGGAATTGTTTGCCACGGGGCGTTGACAGGGTATTATAAAGGATCTCCACACCGCCCGCTGCAGGCTCATAGGATAGCTGACCATGGTCTCGTTTGACCAGCCGCGTATTTCCCTGGTCGGCCAGTGCGCCGTTGCGCGCAGTGTCCAGTACGAGGGTGGAGCCATCTGCCAGCGTCAGCAAGGCGCCGTCGCTCCCGGGAGCGATATCGTTCGCCCCCCGCGGAGTTTGATGGGCCAATGGAGTGGCCGCAGGGGATTTGATCCACAGGACATAGGCCACGCCGGTCAATAGGAACAGCACGATGGCCGCAGCGATCCATCTTGCGGCAATCCTCTTATAAAAAGGAAGGATGCGTCCCTCTTCCCTCTCTCTTTCTTCTCCCGGCAGAACAGGATGGACCGGCTGTCTTTTTTCCAGCAATTGCCGGTAGACCCGTTCGAACCGCTGTTCGTCCACCGATTCGGCAGCATAGATCCCTTCGGTCCACTCGCCTTGCAGGACCCTGGTCAGTTCATCCTGGTAGACAGGCAGCGCCAGCATCTCCGCCAGCTGCCCGCGTTCCGCTTCGGAAAGGGTCTCCAGGATGTATTTATCCAGCAATTGTCTGAAAAGTTCCGGGTTCATAGTAATGAAGTTGAGTCCGTCTTTAATAAAGACGCAGGTTCGTACCGATCGGACATGGTTTTAGAAAAAAAATAAAAGACCCTTACCTCGAGCAGCCATAGACGGCGATGAGCAGCAGCAGATCGGAATGCCCGGCCAGGTATTCCCGGAGAAAATTCAGCGAAAGGGCTATCTGGCCTTTCACGGCGGCTTTGGAGATCTGGAGTCGCTGCGCGATCTCCTCATAGCTCAGCTCTTCCCTGCGGCTCAGCAGGAAGATGGTCCTGCGCCTTTCCGGCAACAGCGCGATACCCCGTTCGATCAGGCGCAGGGCCTGGCTGCTCTCCAACAGGCGGTCCGGTCTCAGCCCCTCTTCCTGCGGGATCAGGCTATCCTGCAAGTGGCTGCTCAATACATCCTGCCGGGGTAAGGCCAGTTTTTTCCGCAGTCCGGAAAGGATATGATTGCGGGCGATGATAAAAAGCCAGGCATCGAATTTTTCGACGCCGGACAGTTGAGCCCGCTTATCCCATACTTTCAAAAAAACATCATGCAGGGCCTCCTCCGCCATCTCAGGTGATTTGAGATAGGTCATCGCAAGAGAATAGACCGTATTCCAATAAGCCCTCATCAGGGTCTTAAAAGCGCTCTCATCGCCGGAGGAGAGGCGTACGAGGAGATCCTTTTCATTATGGGAGAAGTTGATTGCCACAGGCAATAGAGCCATTATTTAAGTACACTGAATTTGGGTAAAACATCGCAACAGGAAGGAAAGGCTTAGGTAGGCTAATGCAGTAAAGTTAGGAAATTGGACAGAGGCCGCAAAGCTCCCGGGGACAGCCGTCAAATAAATAAGGCCCGGGAAACTACTCCGGGCCTTTAAAACCTCCGCTTATGACTGTTCTGATTCTTGTTAAAGGTTGTTCAACACCGGCGATTCGGCTAAATATTTTTTAGAAGGATAGTAGATGAAAAAACAGCTTCCGTTCTTTACCAGGGGAATGATCTCCGTGCTCAGCTCGGCAGGGATGGCAGGGCAACCGAAGGTAGTACCCATGACGCCATACTTGTGGAGGATCCTTTCGCTAACATAGGTAGCTCCGTGGATCACGATCGCACGCTTGCTGGCCTGGTCGTTAAAGCCTCTGTCAACACCTTCGATCCTTAAGGAAAGACCGTTGATGCCGGTATAGGTCCTCTGGGTGATATAGAAACCCAGGCTGCTCTTGCAGGACTCGGGGCGGTTAGAAAAAGAGTTGGCGAATGCTTCACCGGAATTGATGCCATGAGCGACATACGTGCGGTACAGGAGCTTCCTGCTGCGAACGTCGATCACATACATCCTTTGTTCGCTGGAAGACTGGCTGAAATCACAGATCGACAGGATGTTCGAATTATGTAACATACCTCTTTTCTGCAGCTTGCTATATCCTCTCCAGGCGTATTCAAATGCTTTCTGGCTTAAGCCGGCTTCTTCCAGTTCCATACCTTCGTAGATATCGTCGGCTACGGCAAGGACTTTCTTTAATTCGATCCGGGCGGCGATCATTTTCAGCACGAGCTGATTTTTTGCCGCGATCGACTTCATCAGGTTCTCGGCTTCGGCGTTCTTTGCATACACCGGCGTAGCCATTACCGTATACTTAAAGATCTTTTTGATGGCGTCGGCAGCATGATAGTTATTAGAGACGTTCGTGCTTACTTCAGCGGCGCTGTTGGTAAACTTACCTTCTACCAGGGTAGCAGGGGCCGTAAGAACGACCATTAAGAAGATGAACTTGAAGATTGGGTTGTTGATAGTTTTCATAAAACGGAATTTCCTATTATGTTTCAATGTACAGGCCAAACTAATATGAGCTGTATATCAATCGATTATGGATGTGCCAGAAATCCATTCTATCCCATTCCGGGAAAATTTTCCAAAATATCGATCAAATGCCAGAATAAGGAGGAATACAGGGGCGGGAAAAAGAACAGGGACCTTAAGGTCCCTGAATGCCGTCGTGGCCGGTAGTTGGCTGTAAATGAGCGGAATAACCTCTATAATACGATCCTTTTACCCTCCTTTGCGGATCGTCTGGCCGCTTCCAGTATCTTAACGACGACCAGGTTGTTCTCCAGCGAGGAAAGATCGTTCCCCGGGTGGATCTCCCCCCTGAGGACGGCGGCCAGGTAAGGCAGGTTGTCTTCGTAAGGACTGGGTTTGACCTCCACTTTTTCATACCCCTTGCGCAACCTTTCCTCTAAAGTGTTGCTGTTCAAGGCATGTAAATAGCCCGTTTTGCCGAAAACTTCCAGGTCCTTGATGCTGAAAGGCCAGTTCCAGGACGCTTCGATCAGACCCGTTGCACCGGGATACTCTACGAGAATAGTGGCATCGTCGTCTACTTTAGGGTAGACATCCGGCTTATAATGACGCAACACCGCCGTAACGGCGATCGGGGTCGCCCCCTTCATGAGCCAGGTCATCAGGTTGGCGCCATAGCAGCCGAAATCCACCACCGCCCCTCCTCCATTCTTCTCCGGATCGGTCAGCCATTTCAAAAAATCCGGGCTGCAGCCGATCTCTTTCGGCCCCTGGTGACCGTCATGCACGACCATTTTACGGATCTCCCCGATAGCGCCTTGCTCATGGACCATGGTATAGACTTGCTGGTTGCTGCCATACCAGGTCGTCTCGTAATTCGTGAGCAGCTGGATATGATATTGCTTGGCCAGCGCCTCCATGCGTTCGGCCTGTTTGAGCGTGGTGGCCAGCGGCTTTTCCACCATCACCGAAATGCCTTTCGGTGCGCAGGCTTCGACGACGGCCAGGTGATCGGCAATGGCGTTAAAGGCCAACACCGCATCCGGCTTGATATGTTCCAGCATGGCGCTCACCGATGTAAAGAATACCGAGTCCGGCAGATTATAACGCTGCTTCCATTTCGCGACCAGCTGCCCGTCGCTTTCCGCTACCCCCAGTATGATCACTTTCCCTTTCTTATAATTTTCCATCAGCCCGTATACATGGTCATGGTTCAGACCGGCGACGCCTACCCGCAGTGGCTGCCCGGCGACGACAGCTGCCCATAAGAACAGGGAACCTAATAAACAATACGCTTTCATGTTGTAAATATTTGAACAGGGAAAATAACGCTTTATTATTTTAGCAGAGGGGGATTAATGGAACTGGAACCAGACGAGCGCCACGGCCGCGATGGTCATTAGCAGCAGGGCCAATCCTCCCAGGATATTCGATCCTCGTCCATTCACCTGCCCGCCCATTATTTTCGGGTTATTACAGATATGCAGCACCATCACGATCATGACGGGAGCCGTCAACCCATATAGGATGGCGGTATAGAGCAGGGCCTGGATGGGACTGATATGCAGGAAATCCAGGCAGAGGCCCGCCAGGAGCGAGACGGTTAGCGTCAGGTAAAAGCCCGGAGCCTGGGCGAACTTCTTATTCAATCCCTCCCGCCAGTTGAAGGTCTCGGCGACGATATACGACAGGGATCCGCCCAGCACGGGGATGGCCAGGAACCCCGTTCCGATCACGCCCGCCGCAAAAAAGAAATAGGTGACATTTCCCGTCAGCGGCGCCAGCGCGCTGGCTGCCTGGTCTACCGTCTCTATTTTGTGAATGCCGGCTTTGAACAATACCACCCCGGATGTCAGGATAATAAAGAACATGACCACATTGGAAAAAAGCATCCCCAGGTAGACATCCTTCTTCATCCTGCCCATAAAATTCTTGTCGATGATCACCTTCCGCTTCGCATTGGCGATATCTTCCACTTCCATCGTCGCCTGCCAGAAGAAAAGATAGGGCGAGATGGTCGTGCCCAGGATGGCGACCAGGATCTCGAAAAAATCCTTGTCCCAACGGATCGTCGGCACAAAAGTATGCTTCAGCACTTCCTTCCAGTCCTGCTTCACCAGGAAAGGGATGAAGATATAGAGCAGCAGGACCATGCAAAGCCATTTCAGGATACCCGCCAGTTTCTGATAGGGATAAAGGATCACGACGAGCAGGATCAGCCCCGTGAAAAAAACTTCGAAAGCATAAATAGGTATGGCAGGCGCCAGCAGGTGCGCAACGGCGCCCATCCCTTCTATGTCCGCCCCGATGTTCAGGACGATGGCAGGGAAACTGAAGATCATCATCGTGTAAAGGATGGCCCTGGAATAATGCGCTTTGAGGACGCCGCACAAACCATGGGAGGTCACCACGCCGATGCGGGCGCACATTTCCTGTATGGACGCCATTAACGGAAAAGTGATCAGCGCCGTCCAGAGCGTACTAAGCCCAAACGCCGCGCCGGCCTGTGAATAGGTGGCGATGCCGGAAGGGTCGTCGTCGCTGGCTCCCGTCACCAGGCCGGGTCCTAATACTTTCCAGGATCTTTTGAGTTTGGCCGAAATTTTGGTCACTGATCTCATGTCGATGGTTGAGGATTTCTAAATCGTATCTTTAAGATAATCTTATATCGACACATATACGCATAACCTATGCCTTTATTAGTCTTGGTCCGTCATGGGCAATCTGTCTGGAACCTGGAGAACCGTTTTACAGGAGAGGTGGACGTGGACTTGACCCCCCTGGGCCGCGAAGAGGCCAGGGCCGCCGGCAAAAAATTGAAAAGCATCGCTTTTTCGAACGGGTTCACCTCCGTATTACGACGGGCGGAAGAGACCCTTTCCCTTATCCTGGAAGAAACAGGTCATCCCGGACTGCCGGTCACGCGCAGCAAGGCGCTCAATGAAAGGAACTATGGAGACCTGCAGGGATTGAATAAGGCGGAGATGGCGAAAAAATACGGGGAGGAACAGATCGCCCTCTGGCGGAGAAGCTATTCCGTTCGTCCTCCCGGAGGAGAAAGCCTGCAGGATACGGCCGCGCGCGTGATCCCTTACTATGAACAGGAAATAGAACCCTTGCTGAAGAAGGGGAAAAATATCCTCGTCGTGGCCCATGGCAATAGCCTGCGCTCTTTAATGATGCACCTCGAAGCGATCAGTGAAGCGGCGATCGCAGAAGTGAACATCCCGACGGGCCTTCCCCGGCAATATAGACTGGATGCGAACGGGAAGATCGAAGAAGTGGTGTATCTGTAAGAGACAGGGCGAGGCCCGGGAGCGGCTTTCTGTCTTTCCAGCCTTTCTACCCCGCCGCTTACCGATCCGCCAGGATCACGAACTCCTGTTCCAGCGTTAAGGAATGATCGTAGAGGTCCTCTATGAATTTTTTCCCCTTGGCCGCATACCAGGGCATAAAGTTGTCGATGCGTTCCTGCAGGCCGTTCGTGGGAAATAGGGCAGCCCGGATATCATGGATCTGCCGCCGGTGATCCCCGAATTTCCTTTTCTCGGCTTTCAGCAGCTTCTTCTCCAATACCTGCAGGGGAGCCAGGGCCTTTGCCTGCAAGGCTTCCACATGCTTTCCCAGCGTCGGGTCGACTTCGCCCGACCTCCGCTTTAAATTTTCGTAGTACTGGTTGGCCATGCTTATTTCTTCTTCCAGGCTGAGGGAATGCTGCGATTGCCTTGTCACCAGCTCGTTGACCAGCTCCTCTTCCGGCCGGAAAAGATCGGTCAGGCTAAGTCCCGCTCTTTCTAATTTCTCTTTCCAGAGTTTCTCCACCAGCAGGAAAGAGTTTCGCAGGATCAACAGGGGAAAGGGTGTCCCATAATGACCGAACAGACTTTTGAACTCCATCCAGTACGCTACCTCTCCGCCCCCGCCGATAAAAGCCAGGTTCGGCAGGATCATTTCCTGGAAAAGGCCCCGGAGGATCACATTCGGACTGAATCGTTCGGGATATTGCTGTAATTCCTTCCTCATCTCCTCTTCTCCGAAGACCAGCTTCGAATCATGCACCCGGAATTGATCGCCCGTTCTTTCGATCCTTCCCCTCAGGTCGTCTTTGAGATAGAACAGGTTAATGGCGCGGGGATTGGCCTGCACCTTGTATTTTTTGGGCAGGGCCTGTATCGTTTGATCCACCAGCCCGGAAGGCGTTTCCTTGAAAAGGTCTTCTTCGAACACGGGGATCATCAGCTGCTTCAGCAAAGGATTGTCCGGGATCAGCACCAGCAGGCCATATTCGGCGAACAGGCGGTGGATGAGCCGGAAAGTGGCCGTTTGAATATCGGGGCTCTTCAGGTAGGCTTCTCTCAGCATTTCCATCAGTTCCTTACCGTGAGGCTGCACGGAAAGCTCGCCTTCGATCCGGTCCAGCATCTTTTCCAGGCCCTTCGTCTTCATTCTTCCTACGGCCCCCGTTTGCTGGGTATCCCACACGAGCTTTTCCCCATCCAGGTAGATCTTTCCCAGCTCTTCCAGGTCCGCATCTTCACTGCCCATGAAAAAGACCGGAACAAAGCGGTATTGCGGCATCTCCTTCTTCAGCTGGTCAGCCAGCCTGATCGTGTGAAGGATCTTGTAGATGAAATATAAAGTACCCGTGAAGATCGCCGGCTGATGGGCCGTGCAAACGGTGAAAGTAGTATCCTGTAACAGGCTTTCGAGCTGCGCTTCGACCACGGGAGAGGCCGTTACAGCCTTGTACTGCTCTTTGAGGGCGCTTACCAGGACATCCCGGCGGATAGGGAATTGCTGCCGGGCCTTCAGCGAGGACCGGATCCCTTCCATGGAAACAGGATGCGTATAAAAAGATCGGAGGTCGGCTGCCTGATCTAAGTAATCGGTAATGATCCTGGAAAAATAACCTGTCTGCCGGTATGATAGGTGCGTCGGTATCCAATCCATAAAAGAAAAGGAGATCTGTTTTTGGTTTTGAACTGTAACACCAAAAATAACCAGATGTTCGGTAAGTTCATCTAAAACTTACTCCTTAATGGATAAACGGAAAACCCTAGAGCACCTGGAAACCATAGGCATAGGGATCGTCCGCCGGATCAATGGTAATGATATTATACCCGTAGATCTTCGCCCAGCCTTCGATACTGGGAATAATGGCCGGCTTCCCGGCTACGGTCACGGCCTTCTCCACCCTGCCCTTAAAGACGGAGCCGATAATGCTCTCATGCAGGAACAGATCTCCCTCTTTTAATTTTCCCTTGGCATACCATTGCGCCATCCGGGCAGAGGTTCCCGTGCCGCAGGGCGACCGGTCGATGGCCTTGTCACCGTAGAAGACGGCATTGCGGGCCGTCGCTTCGGGACTGATCGTCTTCCCCGTCCATAGGATATGCGTACAGCTATGAATGGTCGGATTCTCAGGGTGGACGAACGTATGGGTTTCGTTGATCCGCTGGCGCATGACCCTGCTCCAACTAATCAATTGACTGGCAGTATAGTCCTCCAATCCTTTAAAATTTTTCTGCGGGTCGACGATGGCATAGAAATTCCCGCCATAAGAGACGTCCACCGTGAGGGTGCCCAGGTCCGGGCATTCCACCTCTATATTCTCGGCCGCCAGGTAGGACGCGACATTCGTCAGTTTAACGGAACTGATCTTCTCCCCTTCCTGTTGATATTCGATCATAACGAGCCCCGCCGGCGCCTCCATGCGGACGATACCGGGCGTTTTGGGATGGATCAGCCCTTCTTCGAGGGCGATGGTAATGGTGCCGATCGTCCCATGCCCGCACATCGGTAGGCAACCGCTGGTCTCGATGAACAATACCGCCACATCATTGGCGGGGTCATGAGGAGGATACAAGATGCTTCCGCTCATCATGTCATGGCCCCTGGGCTCGAACATGAGCCCTTTCCGTATCCAGTCGTATTCCTTTAAAAAGTGTTGTCTTTTCTCGCTCATATTGCTGCCCGTCAGCACGGGTCCGCCGCCGGCCACCAGTCGTACAGGATTGCCGCAGGTATGGGCGTCTACGCAGAAAAAGGTCTTCTTCATGGTTCGTATGATTAAATCTTATCTTTTGTCAGTTGATCGTTCACCGTCCGCCAGATGCCCAGGGGATTGGCGTTCTGAAGGGCTTCCGGCAACAGGCCATCCGGCCAGTTCTGCAGGCACAAAGGACGCGCCCATCTTTTGATGCCATCCGCGCCCACGGAAGTGAACCGGCTGTCCGTCGTAGCGGGGAAAGGTCCTCCATGCTGCATGGCCAGGCCCACCCGTACGCCGGTAGGCACGCCATTCAGGATGCACCGCCCGCAGATATCCTGCAAGGCCTCCACCAGCTCTTCCTGTTCCCGTATATCCTTCTCCGTGGCCATCAGGGTTACGGTCAGCTGCCCTTCCAGGTGCCGGGCCACTTCCAGCATTTCCGCTTTGTCCTGGCACCGTATCACCAGGCAATAAGGCCCGAAGACCTCCTGGTGCAACAGCGGATTTTGTAAAAAGACGGGCGCCTTCACGGAGGCGATCGTCGGCATGCCCTGGTTATCCCCCGGCTCCGTCGCAGATACGGCGACGGTGCTGACCCCCGCCTGCGCGAGGGCCGCGCTTCTTTTCTCCGAAAAGGCCTTGGCGATCCCCGGGTGCAGCATCGTACCCGGTACGACTTTTTCCACTTCCGCCGCCAGTGCTTCCAGGAAAGCATCCAGGTCCCCATTGTCCAATCCTACCAGTAACCCGGGCTTCGTGCAGAACTGTCCCTTATCCGCGGTGATCGAACCGGCATATTGAAGGGCCGCTTCCCTGGCGGACGATTGCATTTTTCCAGGCAGCAGGAAGGCAGGATTGACGCTGCCCATTTCGGCAAAGACGGGGATGGGCTCCTTACGCTGGTTGGCCCAGTCGAACAACGCTTTTCCGCCGCCGTAGGAACCGGTGAAACCTACCGCCCTGGTATAGGGGTGCGTGACCAGGGCCTTGCCGGTGTCGAAGCCGGCCCCGTGGACATGCGTAAAGACGGCTTTTGGAAAGCCGCATCGTTGTACGGCTCTGGCAATGGCGCCTGCGACCATCTCCGAGGTCTCCGCATGCGCCGGGTGCGCTTTCAGGATCACGGGACAGCCGGCGGCCAGGGCCGTAGCCGTGTCACCTCCCGCCGTCGAATAAGCGAAGGGGAAATTGCTGGCGCCGAAGACGACGACCGGTCCCAGGGGCACCTGCCACTTGCGAATATCGATCAGATTCTTTTCGGCATCGGCCGTGTCGATCCGTACTTCCAGCCAGCTGCCTGTTTCGCAGTGCGCGGCATAGCTGGTCAGCTGACCCATGGTCCGCGCTCTTTCGCCTTTCAGGCGTGCTTCCGGCAAATGGGTCTCCTCCATGGCTTGGGCGATCAGGGGATCGCCCAGCGCTTCCATCTCCGCGGCAATGGCCCTCAGAAGGCCGGCCCGCTGCTGTAAACTGGAATGACGGAATGAATGAAAAGCCTTCCAGGCCTCCTGCAGAACCTGGTCGATCTCCTGTGCTGTCGCGTCTTGAAAAGGCATAATAAGAATTTTGATGACTGATTGATATAAAGGAACAACAATCAGACCGGCGGCAGGTTCGATCCGGTAAGCGCGAATTTAGCGCGATATACGGTAGGCTAACGGGCGGCAATTAATCTCTTCTTTGCAAATTTTAACTTAACTACATCGGCGGCCTCACCACCTCCAACTTATCAACATCCCCCACCTAACTCACTACTCACCACTGACCACCTCCCCTTCCAGATCATAGTCATAGGCCTTCGTGATCCGGACATGCACGAACTCCCCGATGGCCAGTTTCTTTTCCGAATGGATGATCACCTCATTGTCCACTTCCACCGAATCGAATTCCGTCCGGCCGAGATAGCGTCCCGCTTCTTTTTTATCGATCAGGGTCTTGAAGACAAGACCGAGTTTCTCCTGGTTCTTTTCGTAAGAGATCTCCTGCTGAACTTCCATGATCTCTTCGGCCCTTCTTTGTTTCTCCGCCGCCGGAACATCGTCCGCCAGTTCGTAACCGGAAGTTCCTTCCTCGTGCGAATACGTGAAGATGCCTACCCGGTCGAACCGGTGCTCCCGCAGGAATTCTTTTAGCTCCTCCACATCTTCCTGCGTTTCGCCGGGAAAGCCGGCGATCAGGGTCGTCCGCAGGCAAATGCCGGGGACCTTTTCACGGATCCGGTGGATCAGCTCTGTCATCTCCGCGCGGGTGATATTGCGTCGCATGGCTTTCAGCATCGCGTCGCTGGCATGCTGCAGCGGCATGTCCAGGTAATTGCAGATATTCTCTCTTTCCCGCATCACGTCCAGTATTTCCAGGGGGAACTTCGAAGGATAGGCATAGTGCAGGCGGATCCACTCCAGGCCCTTGACATCGGCCAGGCGGTGCAACAGCTCCGGCAACATTCGTTTCTTATAGATGTCCAGGCCATAGTAGGTCAGTTCCTGGGCGATGAGGAGGATCTCCCGTACGCCTTTTTTTACAAGGCTCTCCGCTTCTTTCACCAGCTCTTCCATGGGACGGCTGGTATGGGCGCCCCTCATCAGGGGAATGGCGCAGAAGGCGCAGGTGCGGTTGCACCCTTCCGATATTTTAAGATAGGCATAATGCCGCGGGGTGGCCAGCAGCCTTTCTCCCAGCAGCTCCGCCTTATAATCCGCTTCGAATTGTTTCAACATCAGCGGCAGTTCCATCGTGCCGAACCAGGCGTCCACTTCCGGTATCTCTTTCTCCAGGTCTTCCCGGTAGCGCTGGCTAAGGCATCCCGTTACATAGACCTTGTCCAGCTTGCCGCCTTTCTTCAGGGCTACCTGGTCGAGTATGGTGTTGACGGATTCTTCCTTGGCTTTGTCGATGAAGCCGCAGGTATTGACCACGACGATATTGTGGTCTTTTTTCGCATTCTCATGCACCACTTCGATATCATTGGCCATGAGCTGGCCGCTTAAGACCTCACTATCTACCATATTCTTACTGCAGCCCAGCGTAATGATATTTACCTTATCTTTCTTTAATGTTCTTGTTTTCATACTTGAGGGTGCAAATTTACGAACTATTAAGGCAATCTTATTAAATTTGAAATATGGCTGCTGCCGGACTTACCAGGCTTTTTAAAGAGTTTTTTGAGAGCGAACGGGCTGGCGGGCTCATCCTGATCGGCTGTACCATTGCATCGGTACTGGTTGCCAATTCAGGGGCCGGGGAAGCCTATCTCCACTTCTGGCATGCTCACCTGGACCTCTCCTTCGCCAACATCCCCCTGGACTACTCCGTCGAACACTGGGTCAACGATGGCCTGATGGCCATTTTCTTTTTGCTGGTGGGCCTCGAGATCGAGCGGGAGATCTACATCGGCGAACTGGCCGATGGCAAGAAAGCGCTCCTTCCCATCCTGGCCGCCGCCGGCGGAATGCTGATCCCCGCCGCGGGTCATTACCTTTTCAACCACGGCACCCCTACCCAATCCGGCATCGGCATCCCGATGGCCACCGATATCGCCTTTGCCCTCGGTATCCTCTCGCTGCTGGGAAATAAAATACCCGCATCGCTAAAAATATTTCTCACGGCCCTGGCCATTATCGATGACCTGGGCGCCATTTTGATCATTGCTATTTTCTATACCAAGACCCTCTCCCTGGTCTACCTGGGCATTGCGCTGGGCATCTTCGGCATACTGCTCATCCTGAACAAATGCAAGGTCACCAGGCTGGTCTTTTATCTTATTCCCGGCATTCTCATGTGGTATTGCATGCTGCGTTCCGGTATCCACGCCACGATCAGCGGCGTCCTGCTGGCCTTCGCCATTCCCTTCCCGAAAGCCTCCGCGGCTCCCCCGCCTTCCGGCGCCGCTAACCCTTCGGAGAAACTCCAGCACTGGCTGCATAAACCCGTGGCTTTTTTTATCCTGCCCGTCTTTGCCCTGGCCAATACCGGTATCCTGCTTTCCCCGGGCTGGTCCGGGAGCCTGCTGACCGATAATAGCCTGGGTATCCTGGCGGGGCTGGTGCTGGGCAAGCCCGCCGGCATCCTCCTGTTCTGCCTCCTGGCGATCCGCTTCAAACTTTGCCGGCTTCCGGAGGACATGAACCGGGGTCATCTGCTGGGAGTGGGCGTCCTTGCGGGCATCGGCTTCACCATGTCCATCTTTATCGCTAACCTCGCCTTCGACAGCCCGGCGATCATCCAGGACTCCAAGATCGCGATCCTCTCCGCCTCCCTGCTGGCAAGTATACTCGGTTATGTGATCCTCGCCCGGTCCGGTAAAAAAATAGGGATATAGTTATATATGTAAGACATTGAATGACTAATATAATCCTCCATATTTTCAAATCTGGCACAGTTTTTCCATATTTGCATTTACAAAATTCAGAACAATTATGAGAAAGACCCTGGTTTTACTTTTGACCGTAGTTATTTTAGCAGGCAGTCAGGCAAACGCCCAATCGATGGGCAGCAGCTACCAGACCGCCATCGGCGTTAAATTCTGGCCTGGCGCATTAAGCATCAAACATTTTGTCAGCGACAACAGGGCCCTGGAAGGGTTGGCGAATTTCTGGGATCATGGCTTCCGCTTCACCGCCCTCTACGAAGTACATGGAGATATCAATGACGCTCCCGGCCTGAAATGGTATGTAGGACCCGGAGCGCATATCGGCCGGTACAATAATGGCTACTATCACGATTACTATTATAACGATGGTAAATTCTCCTTCGGGATCGATGGCGTACTGGGACTGGACTATAAGATCAAAGGAGCGCCCATCGCGCTCAGCCTGGACGTGCAGCCTTACCTGGAACTGATCAGCCATACCTATGTGGATGTATGGGGAGGATTGGGCGTTCGTTATACTTTCTGATCGGACCTTATTTAACTTCTACCATATAAAAAGCCACGCTACCTGCGTGGCTTTTTTCTTCCTGCGAAGGAAGGTAATTTCTTATTCTTTTTCCAGGTTGAACAGGCTATCGACGAATTCATGTTTATCGAAGACAAGCAGGTCTTCCATCTTTTCGCCCACGCCGATGAACTTGACAGGTATCCTGAACTGATGGGCGATCGCCAGGACCACGCCGCCTTTAGCCGTTCCATCCAGTTTGGTAATGGCCAGCGAGGTCACTTCCGTAGCGGCCGTAAACTGCCGGGCCTGCTCCAGGGCATTTTGCCCGGTAGAGCCGTCCAATACCAGTAATACTTCGTGCGGTGCGTCCGGCATCAGCTTCTTCAGGACCCGGCTGATCTTGCTTAATTCTTCCATCAGGTAGGCCTTGTTATGCAGGCGCCCCGCCGTATCGATGATCACGACTTCCGATCCCCTGGCGATCCCGCTCTGCAGGGTATCGAAGGCGACGGCGCCGGGATCCGACCCCATTCCCTGCTTCACGATGGGCACGCCGACCCGCTCGCTCCAGATCGTCAACTGCTCCACGGCAGCGGCCCGGAAAGTATCGGCCGCACCCAACAGAACGGACTTGCCCGCTTTCTTGAAGTTATAGGCCAGTTTGCCGATGGTCGTCGTTTTTCCCACGCCGTTAACGCCCACTACCAGGATCACATAAGGCTTGCTGCCGGAAGGCGTGGCGAAATCCTTATAGGATTGTTCGGGCGCATCTATGAGAATAGATTCTATTTCTTCTTGAAGTATCTTGTTTAATTCGCTTGTATTAAGGTATTTATCCTTTGAAACTCGTTTCTCTACCTGCTGAATGATCTGTACGGTGGTATCGATCCCCACGTCGGCGCTTACCAGGGCTTCTTCCAGGTTATCCAATACTTCTTCATCCACCGTGCTTTTGCCGGCAATGGCCTTGGTGATCCGGGAAAGGAATCCTTCCTTGGTCTTTTGAAGACCCTGGTCCAGGCTCTCCTTTTCTTTCTTGCCGAAGAGTTTATCGAAAAGTCCCATATCCCTGCCCCCGAAGGAGGACTTATTTTAAGATTGAATGAATCCTTAAATGTACCGAAATCTTCCCCGCCCCTTTCCCTATTCCCCATTCGGGGAGGGGCGCAAACAAAAAGCTGCCCCGAATGGAGACAGCTTTTATAAACTTACTTACCCGTATAATTATTTTTGTGCAAGGAATTCCTTGATCTTATCCTTGTGCACGATCGCCTCTTTAAAAGTATAGGCGCCCGTCTTGGGGCTACGTACAGCACGGATCACTTTCGTCCAGTTCTTAGCTTCCGCAGCAGATTTAGCGTCTTTGCTCTTTATCGCGGTTTTTGCAGCTTTTGCCATGATTATTTAATTTCTTTATGAACGGTTACTTTTTTTAAGATCGGGTTGAACTTTTTCAGCTCCAGGCGCTCCGGAGTATTTTTCTTGTTCTTGGTAGTGATATAACGGCTGGTGCCGGGCTTACCGCTGTTCTTGTGTTCGGTACATTCCATGATTACCTGAACCCTGCTGCCTTTCTTTGCCATGATATAGAATGTTTAAATTGAATTAGATTTTTACTCCTTCGGCCCTCAGACGCTTAACTACGCTGAACAGACCGTTCTTGTTGATCGTACGCAGACCTTCTGAAGATACCTTCAGCGTGATCCACTTGTCTTCTTCCGCCAGGAAGAAGCGCTTGGTCTGTAAATTCGGCAAGAACCTGCGCTTGGTCTTGATGTTCGAATGGGAAACGCTGTTTCCCGAGACCGGGTGCTTACCTGTTATCTGACATACTCTAGCCATAAATCTGAATTTGGGACGGCAAAGTTCGTTAAATATCCTTAATAATCAAAAACAAATACTATTATTTTTGGCTCCTTTGTTCACACCGGTGGATTATGAGTACTTGGATGGTATCCGCCAACCCCTCGCCCCCGTCCGGCCTGCGAAATTACGGCCTTACAACGAAAAAGCGATCACATAATCCCCCAGCTTCGTCTTTACCTTGCCATGTCCCCCGGCGGCGATCACAAGGTATTGTTTACCATTCACTTCATAGCTCATGGGTGTCGCCTGTCCCCCTGCCGGCAGCAGGTATTCCCATAGCAGGGCGCCCGTCCGGCTGTCGAAGGCCCGTAAATGGTTGTCCAGCGAGGCCGCCACAAATACGAGGTTACCGGCCGTAACGATGGCCCCGCCCAGGTTAAGCGACCCCCACTTTTCCGCTCCGGGGACCTTCCCCGGATCGAACATATAGCCCAGGGGCACTTCCCACTTTTTAAGACCGCTATGCAGGTCGATCGCCACCAGGGTCCCCCAGGGCGGCTGGGTCTGTAATACCCTTCCCCGGGCATCCACTTTGAAGAGATAATCTCTTTTCATGACATAGGGAGTGCCTTTCTGCCAGCCCGTCTCTACCCGCATGGTCTGAGGTTGCTCCTTTTCCAGCTGGTCGACCTTTTCCCGGGGCACCATACGGATAACAGCCGCCAGCCGGTTGATATTCGTGATCAGCAGGCCTTTTTCGGGATCGTAGCACATGCCTCCCCAATGGATGCCCCCGATATTGCCGGGCGCCATGATCGTTCCTTCATAGCTGGGCGGCGTAAATGGGCCCTTGTTGCGCAAGGCGACGATCCTTTTCTCCGCTTCTTCCTTGTCCTCCGGGGTGAGTCCCCAGGCATCTTCCTTCGTCAGCCCCTGGATGCCCAGTGGGGCTGGCAGCACAGGGAAGGGCTGCGTGGGCCAGGCTTCTTCACCCGGCACGTCGGAAGCGGGCACGGGGCGTTCCTCCACGGGGAACAGGGGTTTGCCCGTCAGCCGGTCCAATATGTAAATATGGCCCATCTTCGTCCCGATGGCGACGGCCGGTATCTTGCGGTTGTTCTTTTCCAGCTCGATCAGCATGGGCTGTGCGGCGATATCATAATCCCAGAGATCGTGATGCACCACCTGGAAATGCCAGACGGGCTTGCCGGTCGAGGCCCGCAGCGCCACCACGCAATTGCCATAGAGGTTTTGCCCCTGCCGTTCGCCTCCGTAATAGTCGGGGCTGGGACTGCCGGTAGGAACGAACACCAGGTCCCTCGCCGGGTCTGCCGAGATGACCGACCAGGTATTGGCGGCGCCGGTCTGATGGGCCTTGGGCCCCTTCCAGGTCTTCCAGGCCGGATCTTTTTCATCGGAGGGAATAGGGTTCCAGCTCCATCGCAGCTGCCCGGTCAGCGCATCATAGGCCCTGACCATGCCGGGCGGATAATTGAAACGCTGGTTGTCGCCGATGGAAGAGCCGACGATCACCAGGTCCCCGACGATGGCCGGTGGCGAGGTCTCGCTGATATTGTCGTCGAATCCTTCCCGCAGGTTGACGCTCCCCTCCTTTCCAAAGGACGGCACAGGCTTGCCGCTGGCGGCATCCAATGCGATCAGGCGTCCGTCGATGGTCGCCAGGAAGATCCGTTGCGGCTCCGCGCCGCTGCCCCCTGCGGCCGGCCAGGCGGATACCCCCCGTGAAGTCACTTCCGAAAAATCGTCGTGCAGGTCGATCCCCGGATCGAAGCTCCATTTCTTTTCTCCCGTCGCCGCATCCACGGCCAGGACCCGGCAGGTCGGCGTGCTGAAATACAGCGTACGGCCGATCATGATCGGCGTCGCTTCAAAGGCGGCCTTCTCTTCCAGGTGAGTGCCCGCATAGGTTTTTAATTCGTCCGTGCGGCAAGTCCACGCAACCTTCAATTGCCGCACATTGCTTTCATTGATCTGGCGCAGCGGCGAGAATCGCTCCCCGCCGGCATCCCGTCCATAACAGGGCCAGTTGCCTTTCGTTTGTCCGGTCGCAGGCGATCCGGCGAAAAAACCTGCAAGGAGTATCCCGACGCCGGCGATGATGCTGTTGTGTATTCCTTTCATGATCGGTTAATTTTGACTAAACCTACGCAGGGTCGGCGCCCCAGCATAATTTCTTTGACCAATAGAAAGATTTCGGTGACAGGAAGCTACGTAGTTATTTAATAATTAATTAATTTACCATTCCCTTTTGCTTTGGCTACTTTGCGCAAAAGGAGATAATGATGAATCCAATGAGAAGAAAAACAATCGTAAGGGATATTAGCTGGCTTTCGTTCAATGGTCGGGTATTGCAGGAGGCGGCGGACCCGACGGTGCCGCTGCGGGAAAGGATACGGTTCCTCGGTATTTTCTCTAATAATATGGACGAGTTCTTCCGGGTGCGGGTGGCTACCCTCAAACGGATGCATGAGTACAGCGGCGGAAAAAAGATGAACATGCACCTGGAAGTATCCCCCGACAAGATCCTGAACGATATCCAGGCCGCCGTCATCGAACAGGGAGAAGAGTTCGACGTCATCTGGGGGAACATCCGCAAGGAACTGGAAAAGGAAAAGATCTTCCTGGTCACGGAAAAGGAATTGAACAAAGAGCAGCAGCATTTCATCCAAACGTATTTCGAAGAGGAAGTGCGCTCCAACATCATCCCCCTGATGATCGAGAGCATCCCCCAATTTCCCTATATCCGCGACAAATCGATCTACCTCGGCGTGGTCCTTTCCCGCAAGGACAACAGCATGAAGCGGAAATTCGCCCTGGTGGAAGTGCCCAGCCGGGCCCTGGGCCGTTTCGTCCTGCTGCCTTCGCCTCCCGACCAGCATCATATCATCCTGCTGGAAGATATCATCCGGTACAACCTCCGGAATATCTTCGCTTACTTCGGCTACGACACCTATGAGTCCTGGGTCTTCAAGGTCACCCGCGACGCGGAGATAGATCTCGACAACGATATCTCCACTACCCTCATCCAAAAGATAGAAAAGGGCCTGAAGAACCGCCGCAAAGGCAAGCCGGTACGTTTCGTCTATGACAAGGAAATGGACAACGGTCTCCTGGATTACCTCATCAAGCGGCTCAACCTCGTCCGCAAGGGCAACCTGATCCCGGGGGGAAGGATCCATAATTTCCGCCACTTCATGGATTTCCCGGACGTCTTCCCTAAGAAAGGGCAGCGTAAAAAACCCTTCATCCATCCCCTCCTGGTCAAGACGCCCCGCGTCACGGACGTAGTGCTGGAGCAGGACGTCATGCTGCATTTCCCCTATCATTCCTTCAACCCCATCATCGATATGCTGCGCGAAGCGGCCATCGACCCCAACGTCACCACGATCAAGATCACCTGCTACCGGCTGGCCCTGAATTCGAAGGTCATCAATACCCTCGTCAACGCCGTGCGCAATGGCAAGCATGTCACCGTCATGCTGGAGCTGAGGGCCCGCTTCGACGAAGAGGCCAACCTGGAATGGAAAGAACGCCTGGAAGACGAAGGAGTGAAGGTCTTGCTGGGCGTCCCGAATATGAAAGTGCATGCCAAACTCTGTCTCATCAAAAAGAGGATCAATAATTTTACGATCCATTATGGTTTCGTCAGCACGGGCAACCTGAACGAAAAGACGGCCCGGGTCTATGGCGACCATTGCCTGCTCACTTCCGACCGGCATATCATGGCCGATGTGAACAGGATCTTCAACTACCTGGAAAAATGGAAAGAAGGCACGGGCCCGCTAAAGGCCTGCAAGACCCTGATCCCCTGCCCTATCAGCCTGCGCCGGGAATTGCTGAAGATGATCGCAAGGGAAACAAAGATGGCCCGGGAAAATAAGCCCGCCGCCATTACCCTCAAAATGAACTCCCTTTCAGACGAAGAGCTGATCGATAAACTCTATGACGCGGCCCGGGCCGGTGTGGAGATCAAGCTCATCATCCGCGGCATTTTCTGCATGTTCTCCGAAAATACCAAATTCATCAAGCCCGTGACAGCCATCAGCATCATCGATGAGTACCTGGAGCATGCCAGGGTATTTATTTTTCACAACGGGGGCAAAGAGAAAGTTTATATATCTTCGGCGGACTGGATGGTGCGCAACCTGGATCATCGTGTGGAAGCTACCTGCCCCATCCTGGACGAATCCATCCGGCATGAGCTGAAAAGCATCCTGGATATCCAGTTGTCGGATAACGTGAAAGCCCGGTGGCTGGACAACGAACTGTTGAATAAGTATAAGAGGGACCATTCGGAGCATAAAGTGAGGTCGCAGATCGAGATCTATAATTATCTGCATACGAAAGTGCAGCATGGCTCGGAGACCATTCATCTGAACACCCTCTCCACCGGCAGCGGAATAGCGTCGGCCTCCTGATGCCTACCGTACTATGAACCTATTAAATGGAAGACAATATTATGCGACTGGCAGCTATCGACATCGGAAGTAATGCCGCAAGGCTGCTCATTTCGGATGTTTCGATCAATACGAACGGCAAGGCGGAGTTCAATAAGATCAACCTGGTGCGCGTCCCTCTGCGGCTGGGCTTCGACGTGTTCGACAAAAAGGAGATCTCGCCGGAAAAAAGAGAGATGATCCTGCACACCATCAAGGCCTACAAACATCTCCTGGATGCATATGGGGTACAGTATCTGAAAGCGGCCGCCACCTCCGCCATGCGGGATGCGATCAATGCCGATCAGATCATCGGCCAGGTGGAGGCGGAGACGGGTATCCGTATCGAAGTGATCAGCGGCGGCAGCGAAGCCGCCCTGATCTATGAGAACCACATCGCCGAGAACCTCGATAAATCACATGCCTACCTGTACATCGACGTCGGGGGCGGCAGCACCGAGCTGACCTTTTTCGCCGGCGACAAACTGGTGTTCTCCGCTTCCTTCAATATCGGCACCATCCGCCTGCTGAAAGGCCAGGTGGACGAAGCGCAATGGGATGTCATGAAGGAATTTATTAAGAAAGAGACCAAACCCTACCTGAATAATATCATCGCCATCGGCTCCGGGGGAAATATCAACAAGATCTTTTCCCTGTCCAAACGAAAGGAAGGCAAATCCCTTAGCCTCGAATCACTGAAAGACTACTATAAGGAATTTTCCAGCTTCTCCCTGCCCGAACGCATGCAGCTCTATAAATTACGGGAAGACCGCGCGGACGTGATCGTCCCTGCCCTGCTGATCTATATCAATGTGATGCGCTGGGCCAATTCGGAAGAGATCTATGTCCCCAAGATAGGCCTGGCGGACGGCCTCATCCAGCATCTCTATGCGGAGCTGAAAAAGAAGGGAGAGCCCGTATAATAAAATTCTCCTAATTTGCGGCAAATTCCCGGCCATGTCAGTACATACCGAAACCAAGAAGGTCACCACACATACGCTGCAAAGGATGAAGAACAATGGCGAGAAGATCGCTATGATCACCGCCTATGATTATTCCTTTGCAAAGATCTTCGATGCGGCAGGCATCGACGTTATCCTCGTTGGGGATTCCGCCAGCAATGTAATGGCCGGGCATGAGACGACCCTTCCCATCACCCTCGACCAGATGATCTATCACGCTTCTTCCGTGATACGGGGCATCAACCGCTGCTTCGTGGTGGTCGACCTGCCCTTCGGCTCCTATCAATCCAATTCGAAGGAAGCCCTCGCCTCGGCGATCCGCATCATGAAGGAGACAGGCGCACACGCCGTGAAGATGGAAGGCGGAGAAGAGATCCTCGAATCCGCCAAAAGGATCCTGGCTGCCGGCGTCCCCGTGATGGGCCACCTGGGCCTGACCCCTCAGTCAATCTATAAATTCGGCACCTATACCGTCCGGGCCCGGGAAGAGACAGAGGCGGAAAAGCTAAAGAAGGACGCGAAACTTCTCCAGGAAGCCGGCTGCTTCGGCCTGGTCCTCGAGAAGATCCCCGCCCTGCTGGCAAAGGAAGTATCCGAAAGCATAGAGATCCCCACCATCGGCATCGGGGCCGGAAAACATTGCGACGGACAGGTACTGGTCATGCATGATCTCCTGGGTATTAATACGGAATTCAAACCCCGCTTCCTCCGCCGGTACCTGGACCTCCATCAGCAGGCGACCACGGCCATCCAACAATACATCCATGATATCAAGACCATGGATTTTCCCGGCGAACATGAGCAATATTAGCGCCCCACGCTGACATATAACCTTATAAATAATATTAACAATTTCTTAATCAGTCGACAGTTTCGGTGAATTATTGGTTAAATTACAGTAATAACCAAACTATCGAATATGAGACGCACCCTCCTATTGGCGAGCTTATTCCTCTGCTCCTTCGCATTATATGCTCAACGGTCCATCACCGGTAAAATAACAGATAGCAAAACAGGCAGCCCCCTGGCCGGCGCCACCATCAAGGTCAAGAGTTCTAAAAAGGGGACCTCTTCCAACAACGAAGGCAACTTCACGATCCTTCTGGGCCCCGGCGAACTATTGGAAATAACCAGTATAGGTTATGAGCCCCAATCGATAGAGCCCCCCGGATCGGCCACTCTCTTACCATTCTTTTGATGCCTGCTTCTTCCGAATTGAAAGAGATCATTTTCGTCGGCAGCCGCGGCGCCGGCAGGGCCCGGACCGAGACACCCGTCCCCGTGGACGTCATTAAGGTCAACCAGATCGATATGCCTACCGCAAAGATGGACCTGACCTCCATTCTCAATGTGGCGGCCCCTTCTTTTAACTATAACAAGCAATCCGGCGCGGATGGCGCCGACCATGTGGACCTGGGAACCTTAAGAGGCCTGGGCCCCGACCAGACCCTGGTGCTCATCAACGGGAAAAGAAGGCATCAGACGGCCTTCGTGGGCCTGTTCGGAACAAGGGGAAGGGGAAACTCGGGCGTGGACCTGAACGCCTTTCCCGAATCCTCCGTGGACAGGGTGGAGATCCTGAGGGATGGCGCTTCGGCGCAGTATGGCTCGGACGCCATAGCCGGTGTCATCAACATCATCCTTAAAAAGGATATCAATCATTGGTCCATCAATACGGGCTGGAGCGGCTATGACGACCATTCCTACAATGCCCGGAAATTCAATGGCGGCAACCAGTATTATTCCGGCGGCGCCCTCGACGGCAACACGGTATCCCTGTCCGTCAACAATGGCGTGGCCCTGGGCAGCAACGGCGGCTTCCTCAACATCGGTGCGGAATTCCTGAAACAGGGCAAGACCTACCGGCAGGTGGACACCACCAATTCGCTGACGAATAAAAATGCGATCCCCTTTCTCAACACCGGCCGCAGGGCCTTCGGTGACGGCTCCGTCACGACGGCGGGCATCATGTACAATATGGAAGTCCCCCTGGGACCTTCTAAAAGAACGACCTTCTATTCCTTCGGCGGCTATAACTACAAGGCATCCGATGCCTATGCCTATTCCAGGAATTTCAGCGGCAAGCCCGAACGCTTTCCGGTGGACGCCGGCGGCAATCTCCTGTACGATCCTTCCATCATGCGCCAGTCCGGCGATGGGGAGACCTATTACAATCCCCATATTCAGACCCATATCCGGGATGCTTCCGCGGCCCTGGGGATCAAGGGCGATGCGGGCAACGATTGGAACTGGGACCTGAGCAATACCCTGGGACGGAACGATTTCCATTATTATGGGGACAAGACCTATAATGCCTCCCGGATCGGCACGATCTCCCCTACGCATTTCGATGACGGGGGCTTTAATTTTCTGCAGAATACCCTGAACCTGGATTTCAGCAAGTCCTTCAAATCGGTGGCCAGCGGCCTGAACCTGGGCCTGGGTGCAGAATACCGTTATGAACGCTACTCCATCTATAAAGGCGAATATGGCTCCTACGGCAGCTACGATTCCAGTCAGCGCATCTATCCGAACCTGGTAGGCGACGGCAGCGGCGATTCGCTGCGGACAGCCGCTTCGGGTTCACAGGGATTTCCTGGGTTCAGTCCCGACGACGTGAAGGTGAAGAACCGCTCGAACCTTGGCTTCTATGCGGATGCCGAACTGAACGTCACGGCAAGATGGCTGATGGACGGCGCCCTTCGTTTCGAACATTATTCCGATTTTGGTTCCGTCGCCACTTTCAAATTCGCCACCCGCTACAAATTATTGCCGGGCCTGAATGTAAGAGGTTCCGTCAGCACCGGCTACCGGGCCCCTTCCCTCCAGCAGATCAATTTCAGCAATACGCTCACCTCTTTCAGCGGAGGTCAGCTGATCCAATCCCGCATCGCCAGCAATGACGATCCCATCAGCCGCGCCGCCGGCATTCCCGGACTGAAACAGGAAACCTCCCTGAACGCCAGCGCCGGCTTCAGCTGGAAAGCGGCCAGGGGCCTGACCTTCACCGTGGACGGCTATTGGGTAAGAGTGAAGGACAGGATCGTCCTCTCCGGGCTCTTCAGTAAATACGACAACACGCTGCCGGCCTCTTTCACTTCGCAGATCCCCGCGGAAGTGTCCACGGTCCAGTTCTTCGACAATGCGGTCAACACGACCAATTACGGGCTGGACATCGTGGCGGATTATTCAAAAACATGGGGAAGAAAGAGCCTTCATATCCTGCTCGCCGGCAATGTCCAGACCATGGACATCAATGCCATCCACATACCGGCCGCCCTGAACGGCACCACGCTCAACCAGAAGACCTTTTTCAGCGACCGGGAGAAAGCCTTCCTGCTGGCTTCGGCGCCCAAACAGAAATTTGCATTGAACATCGAACATGGTATCCGCAATTTCACAATAGGAACACACTTCACTTATTTTGGCAAGATCTCCCTGTTGGGTTTCGGGGATGCTACGGATGACAATCCCAATCAGACGGGCATCAACCCCATGGTGCCCAGCGACGCCGATGCGAATGTGCTGGTGCCGGAAGTGTTCAACTTCCATAAGAAGATCGTTACGGACATCTTTTGCTCCTATAAGTTCTCCCGACATGTCAGTGTCTTCGTGGGCGCCGATAACCTGTTCAATGTCCACCCGGACCTGGGTGTCAACCCGCTGGCCAAAGGCTGGGCCGGGGATAACGAATCGGGAGGGCCCTGGGATTCCGTCCAGATGGGCTTCAACGGCCTGAGGCTGTTCACCAAGGTCGCGCTGAATTTTTAAGGTCCAAAGGTCCGGGTTACACCGGTGACGCCGATCCGCGCTGGTCCGTTCACCGGTGTAATCACCCCATTCATCTAATTAATGCGAGGGGTAAGTCAATTCTCCTATAGTTTTGGCGCTAGTCGCATGAGTAGTGATCCTAAACATAAAGATTTACCGGTCTTGAAGAAACTAATCGTTCAGATTGTCATCCATATTGCCGCGTGGGTATGTTTCCTGCTATTGCCCTTCGTGTTCTATCCAAGGCCAAGGGATATTTCCTTCTTTTCGGAACGCTATTGGTCCGTTTTCTTTATCCTCAGCAATGCCCTGATCATCGCCTTTTATTACCTGAACACCTACCTGCTGATCCCCCGGCTCCTCGAGCGTAAAAAGCTGGTCGCCTATTCGCTGATCATCCTGGGACTGCTGATCTTCTACGGATTCTTTCCCCGGATCTACCATTATCTTTCCTCCACCCTGCAATGGCTGCCTCCCATGCGCCCGCCTTCGAATAACCCCGTGGCCGGCGCCAATCCGAACCCGGCGCCCCGCCAACGCAATTTCCAGCAGCCCATCCTGTCGGCCGGATCCATCGTCCTGTTCCTGCTGGTCTTCGTATTCAGCACGGGCATCAAGGTGATCAATCAATGGCTGCGTTCCGAACAAAGGAACAAGGAGATCGCTAATGAGAAACTGAAGGCCGAGCTGTCCTTCTTAAAGGCACAGATCAATCCGCATTTCCTTTTCAATACCCTCAACAATATCTATGCCTTGGCTTCGGGGCAGTCCGAACAAACGGCTCCCGCCGTACTCAAACTGTCCAGCATCATGCGCTACGTGCTCACCGAAGCAGGCAATGACCTCGTGCCGCTGGAAAAAGAGATCCTGTTCACCTCTCATTATCTCGAGCTGCAGCGGATGCGCCTTACCGGCAAATCCAGTATCGATTTCCAGGTAAAAGGCGCCGCCCTGGGACAGCAGGTAGCTCCCCTCCTCTTCCTGCCTTTCGTGGAGAACGCCTTTAAATACGGCGTCAGCACCCGGGAATTATCCCCGATCAGGATATTATTGGAAATAGACAAAGATTCGCTTTACTTTAGCGTAAGCAATCATAAGCATATCAATACCTCTTTGAAGATGATGGACAATACGGGCATCGGCATCCTCAATACCCGGCGGCGACTGGACCTTTTATACCCGGACCGGTACACGCTGAAGATCGATGACGAGCCGGCTACCTTTACCGTTCACTTAAAAATTCAGATCTGATGCTGACCTGCATAGCCGTTGACGACGAGCCCCTCGCGCTGGAGGTTTTAAAAAAGTACATCGCCAAGATCTATTTCCTTGACCTTAAAGGCGTTTTCACGGATGCCTTCGAAGCGCAAAAGGTAATGGAGACCGCTCCCGTAGATATCCTCTTCCTGGATATCCAGATGCCGGATATCAATGGTATCGAGTTCTCCCGCATCGTCAACAAAAAAAATACCGCCATCGTTTTCACCACCGCCTTCAGCGAATATGCCGTGGAAGGGTTCAACGTCGACGCCATCGACTACCTCCTGAAGCCGATCGAATACGACCGCTTCCTCAAGTCCGTCTACAAGGCCAAGGAATACGTCGACTATCTCACCAACCAGGAATTGCAGGAAGGCTATATTTTTGTCAAATCGGATTACCAGATGGTAAAGGTCAACCTGAAAGAGATCCTCTACATCGAAGGACTGGACGATTATATCAAGATCTATATGCCGGGCAAATCCATCCTGACCCTGATGACCCTCAAAACGATCTCGCAAAAACTTCCCTCCCGGGAATTCATCCGGGTCCATCGTTCCTATATTGTGCCCATCAGCAAGATCGAGCATGTCAGCAAGAGCAAGATCAAAATAGCCGACAAGGAAATTCCCATCGGCGTCAGCTACAGCGAAAGTTTTTTTGCCATCATGGACAATAAGCTGAACTGACGCGCCGCCGCCACCACCTATCACGCGGCCCGGCCCATACCCGCTGGCCAGCCCGCCTTCCCTAAGGCAACCCTCCCCCTTTTTATCACGTAATTAGGTAGGAGAGCCGGCATGGTAGATGCCGGTGATCATTTCTTTTTTTCATAGTAGATTTTAAGTTAAGGTTGAGGTCCTGCTTTAGTGGTTAGTTTTTTGCTAAATTGCTTGCGATTACAAAAGATCGCAAGCTTTTTTATGGAATTCCTCCAACAACTACAAATAGCAAATAAGAACGCCGGCACTTCCACCGGCAATGTTTGGCAGTCCTCAAAGGCCCTGCCCATCGAATCCTTTTCTCCCGTTGACGGCAAAGGGATCGCCTCCGTGGTGGCCACCGATAAGGAAGGATACGAAGCGGTCGTGACAGCGGCAGAAGCCGCCTGGCTCCAATGGCGCCAATGGCCCGCTCCCCGCCGCGGGGAGATCGTACGCCAGATCGGCGAAGCCCTGCGCCGGGACAAGACGGCCCTGGGTAAGCTGGTGTCCTATGAAATGGGTAAAAGCCTGCAGGAAGGCTATGGAGAGGTGCAGGAAATGATCGATATCTGCGATTTCGCCGTCGGCCTGTCCCGGCAATTGCATGGCCTGACGATGCATAGCGAACGTCCCGGTCACCGCATGTACGAGCAATGGCATCCCATCGGGATCGTAGGCATTATTTCCGCCTTCAATTTCCCCGTGGCCGTATGGAGCTGGAATAGCATGCTGGCCTGGGTTTGCGGAGACGTCTGTATCTGGAAGGCTTCCGAAAAGACCCCGCTTTGCGCCCTGGCCTGCCAGCGCATCGTGGCCGAGGTCTTTGAAAAGAATAAGGTCCCGGAAGGAGTAAGCTGCATCATCACCGGCGCCCGGGAAGTGGGCGAATGGATGACTTCGGATGCCCGCATTCCCCTCATCTCCGCCACCGGCTCCACCCGCATGGGCAAGGCCATCGGCGCCACCGTGGGCGCCCGCCTGGGACGGGCCCTGCTGGAATTAGGCGGCAACAATGCCATCATCGTTTCACAGGATGCGGACCTCGACGTCGCCATCCCGGGGGCCGTATTCGGCGCAGTCGGAACGGCCGGCCAACGCTGTACGAGCACCCGCCGCCTCGTCATCCAGGAATCCATCTATGACAAGGTCAAAGAAAAGCTCGTTACCATCTACGGACAGCTGAGGATCGGCAATCCCCTGGACGAGAAGAACCATATGGGTCCGCTGATCGACAAAGATGCGGTAGCGCTGTATCTACAGTCGATCGAAGACTGTAAGAAGGAAGGGGGACGCTTCATCGCGGACGGTGGCGTACTGGCCGGCGACGGGTACGAGAGCGGTTGTTATGTGCGGCCCTGTATCGCAGAGGCAGAACCCCGTTACAAGATCGTTCAGCACGAGACCTTCGCCCCCATATTATACCTGCTGAAATATAGAACGCTCGACGAGGCGATCGCCATTCAGAATGGCGTACCCCAGGGCCTGTCCTCCTCCATCATGACCCTCAACCTCCGGGAGGCGGAAAAATTCCTTTCGGTCGCGGGCAGTGATTGCGGGATCGCCAACGTCAACATCGGCACTTCCGGCGCCGAGATCGGCGGGGCTTTCGGCGGGGAAAAAGAGACGGGAGGAGGTCGCGAGAGCGGCAGCGACGCCTGGAAAGCCTATATGCGCCGTCAGACCAATACCATCAATTATTCAACACAACTCCCCCTGGCCCAGGGAATTAAGTTCGATATTTAGCCTGTAACGGGCGATCCGCGCCTACAATAACCCCTTCTTTTCGGCGTTATACTGGATAGATTTTCACTCTAATATGAAGAATCCTCCCGCCAAAACCGCTGTGTGTATGAAGAGAGTCCCGTTCCTGTTGCTGCTGGCCATCTTGGTCTGTTCAGGGGTCCGTGGCCAGGTGCGCCTGGGCCTCCTGGGAGGCATCCATTCTGCCAGCATACAGGAGACCAACCAGATCCCCGGCTGGGATACCACCGTAAAAAAATATCAATCTTCCCGTTCCGGCGTGCAGATAGGCGTCATAGTGGAGATCCCCATTGGCCATTCGGGGCTTTTTTTCCAGCCGGCCCTCCTGTATACCTCGAAGGGACGTCGCTATACGAAATACAATGATTCGGCGACGGTCGCACATACCGACACGGTTTATAAGAAGCAGACCCTCGACCTGGATTATATCGACATCCCCCTCAACTTTACCTATAAGCTTCCGCTTTCCAGGAATAAGAAGAACAACTTCTTTATCAGCGCAGGTCCTTATGTCAGCTTCTTCTACAACGGGAAGCTCTCCGGCGAGACCCTGACGAAGAGCACGAATAAATATTCCAACGGATCGGATCGCCTTTCCGTAGGCAGCGGCGCCGATACCTATAAGACCTTCGATCTGGGCGTCAATGGCCGGGCGGGCTTCGAGCTGGGAAACGTCATGCTGAGCGGCTATTTCAGCCGAGGCCTGACCAGCTTTTACAACGCCCCTTACCAGGGAACATTCCATCATCAGCTGGTAGGCGCTTCCCTGGGCATCTGGCTGACCTCCACAGCCTCTGCTGCACCCCCGCCGCCAAAGGATACGGATAAGGATGGCATACCCGACAGGGAGGACCTCTGTCCCCTGAAACCGGGAACGCAGAAATGGCACGGATGTCCCGTGCCGGACACCGATCGCGATGGAGTAGACGACGAACACGACTCCTGCCGCAACCAGGCAGGCCTTGCCCGGTACAATGGCTGCCCCATACCCGATTCCGATCATGACGGCATCAATGACGAGGAAGATAAATGCCCGCTGCAGGCCGGCGTAGGCCGCTACCAGGGTTGCCCGATCCCGGATAGGGATGGCGATGGTGTCAACGATGAAGAGGATAAATGCCCCGACCAGGCAGGGACGGCAGATAACCATGGCTGCCCGCTGATAAAACAGGAAGAAGTGGTCGAAAAGATCAAATATACCGCCAGGAATATCCTGTTCAACAGCGGCAGCGACCGGTTGACCGAAAGCTCCAATGCTCCCCTCGATGAGCTGGCAGGACTTTTACAAACCCATCCCGAATGGCATCTCACCATCGAAGGATATACCGACAACCAGGGCGATCGTGAAAAGAATATTCTTCTCTCCCGGAAAAGAGCACAGGCCGTAGTGGCCTGGCTGGTCAAAAAAGGAATTCCGGCAAACCACCTTACCGCCAGGGGTTATGGACCTGAACACCCCCTTCAGGATAATGCCACGCCCGAAGGCCGGACTGCCAACCGGCGAGTGGAGTTAAAGGTTAATACGGAGAAATGAAAATTTTAACAACTTAATAAGGCCATCCATGTAATTTTTGGCATATGATGGCTTTTGTTTCTTTATTTTTATCGGATATTCAAAAATGGATCTGTCCGGCCTGAAAAGGCGTAATTATTTATTAAACAAATTAGAACAACATGAAGCGTTGCTTGAAATTGTGGTTAAGTCTCATCCTCTTGGGTATGGCGCATCTGGCGGGAACTGCGCAGGGAACTTCTGTTAAGACCGAATTGCCGAAAGGCTGGCACTTGCTGGATAAAGAAAAGGACGGATTTTATGGGGTCAGCGTGAATAAAGCCTATGAATTCGTAAAAGCAAAGAACCTTAAAAGTAAAACGGTCCTGGTGGCCGTGATCGATTCAGGAGTGGATACCCTCCATGAAGACCTAAAGGGCATCCTCTGGGTGAACCCGAAAGAGATCCCCGGCAATGGCATCGACGACGATCATAACGGATATATAGATGATATCCACGGCTGGAATTTCATCGGCGGAAAAGATGGAAAGAACGTAAAGGATGACTCCCAGGAAGAAGCGCGGGTCTACTACGAGTTCAAAGAAAAATTCGAAGTGGCCGGCCTGGATTCGTCCAGCCTCAGCCCTGAAGATAAAGACAACTACCGGATGTGGGTAAAAGCCCGCCGGACGGTAATGGGCGATGGCACCGAAAGCGGCGTCGACCTCGTCATCCTTCACAAGGCCCTGTCCGCCTGCGTCAAGAGCGACAGCATCCTCCAGAAGGCTATGGGCAAGACCGAATATAACGGTAACGACCTGGACGCTTTTGAAGCGCCCACCCCCGAGGCGAAGAGCGCCAAATCTGTCATCCTTTACCTGTTCAAGGCCAATAAGATCATGGACATGAGCAACAAGGCTTTTCTGAACGACTTCACCGAGCAGGTCGAACAGGAAGAGAAAAAGGCAGCCGCCAAGGAAAGCTCCCCGAAAGACTATCGCAAGGACATCGTCAAGGACGACGAGAACGATATCAACGACCGCTACTACGGCAATAACGACGTAATGGCCGGCGATCCGATGCACGGGACCCATGTGGCCGGCATCATTGGCGCCGAAAGGAATAACGGGAAGGGTATGGATGGAGTGGCCAATAATGTTAAGATCATGATGATCCGCGCCGTGCCGAACGGCGATGAACACGATAAGGACATTGCGCTGGCCATCCGCTATGCGGTGGACAATGGCGCCAGGGTGATCAACATGAGCTTCGGCAAGAACCTTTCACCCGAGAAGAAATGGGTGGATTCGGCCGTCAAATATGCGGAGAGCAAGGGCGTCTTACTGATCCATGCTGCGGGTAACGATAATTCCGATGTGGACAGCGTGGACAATTTCCCCAATCCCAATTTCAAGAATACCGAATATACAGCCTCCAACTGGATCACGGTGGGCGCCAGCAGTGATCCGCTGGCCGAGCCCGGCTTTAAGAGCTATACGGCTTCCTTCTCCAATTATGGCAAGCAGGAAGTGGATGTATTCGCTCCCGGCACCCGGATCTACTCCACACTGCCGCCCCAGGGTGAAAAAACTCCCGGTAGCGTCCATAAGGATTATGGCAACCTGCAGGGCACCAGCATGGCGGCCCCGGTGGTAACGGGCGTTGCAGCGCTGATCCTCGAATACTACCCCAATCTGACTCCCCAGCAGGTGAAATATTGCATCGAGAAATCCGCTGTGTCCCCGGGCGCGAAAGTGAAGAAGCCAGGCACGGAAGACGAATGGGTGGACCTGTCTTCTATCAGCAGGTCCGGTGGCATCATTAACGCCTACGAAGCGGTCAAACTGGCGTCCACGTTAAATACGGATCCCCGTAAAAAGGAAAAACTCGAAAGATCGACCCTTCATACATCAAAAGATTAACCGGGACAGCGAATTTTAGGGAAGCCGGACTACCTCAGTCCGGCTCTCTTTTTTTACTTTTATCCAAAGAAATGATATGATCCCTAAAACAGACATCCTCGCCGCCGAGTTCTATGATCGGTACATTGTCCTGGTCAAAGAGGAAGAAATAAGAAAAGCGTTGAGAAAGAATTCGGAACAGCTCAGGAAATTCCTGAAGAAGATCCCGAAAAAAAAGCTGGACTATGCCTATGCGGAAGGCAAGTGGACGATCAAAGAACTCGTACAGCATATGATCGATGCCGAAAGGGTCTTCGCCTACCGGGCGCTTAGCTTTTCGCGTAAGGATCACACCTCCCTTCCGGGCTTTGACGAGAATAGCTGGGCCGCTAATTCCGGGGGCGCAACCCGTAAATGGGAGGACCTGCTCGAAGAATTCAGATCATTGCGCAAGACTACCGAATACCTCTTCGATGCTTTTACGGAAGATCAATTGAAATTCGCCGGCCAGGCCAACGGAGTTCCGATGAATGCCCTGGCCCTCGGCTTTATCATCCCCGGCCATGCGGCACACCATATAGCGATCATGAAAGAAAGATATTTATAACGCGGGGCGGACCACTTTTGCCCCATCCCTCCCCAGGCCCGATCCCTCTTATATCCACGCCGGCCCGCCGGGCGCCTCCCCCTACCCCGCGATCTTCGATCTCGAAGACAGGATCGTCGTACAAAAACCCAGCAGGGCGATCAGGGTCAGAGACCAACGCAGGCTGGCTGCCTGTGCAATAAAGCCGATCAGCGGCGGACCGAATAAAAACCCGAAATAGCCGATCGTCGACACGGCTGCCAAAGCCACCCCAGGCGCCATAGTTCCCGAACGGCCCGCCGCGCTGTAGACGAGAGGCACCACGGAAGACACGCCGAACCCCACCAGCAGGAAGCCGGCCGTAGCCGTGACGATATTGGGGAATATGACGGCCAGCAGCAGGCCCGCGGCGATGACGACGCCGCTCATTTGTAAAAGACGCTTGACGCCCGTTCTCATGGCCAGCCAGTCTCCTACGAAACGGCCTGTCGCCATCGAGCACATAAAGGCCGTATAACCCAGGGCTGTCAGCGAAGTGGGAACGGCCACTTCCTTTTTAAAATACACGCCGCTCCAGTCGAACATGCTTCCTTCGCAGATCATGCAGCACAAGGCGATCAGGCCCAGGTTCAACAGGCTTTTATCGGGCATGACGAACAGCGGTTGGGTAGTATCATGGGCCAGGTCGTTCTCCAGGCAATAATTGTAAAAGAGAAGGGCGGCCGTGATCCCTAAGGCGGCGACAATAGAAAAATGAAGGAAGGGGCCGATATGGCTGGCGATCATCACGGTGCCGGTCAATGCACCGGTGAACCCCGCAAGACTCCATACGCCATGGAAGGAGGCCATGATCGACCGGCCGTACAATGCTTCTACGCCCACCGCCTGCGTATTGACGGAAATATTCAGCAGGTTGCCGAAGAGCCCGAATACGAACAGCACGGCCACCAGCTGCCATACCTGGCCTACCAGGCCCAACAGGCATAGGATGACGGGATAGAAGAGCGCTCCCGTCAGCAGCATCCGCTTGCTGCCATACCGGGTGACCAGCCATCCGGATAAGGGCAGGCTGGCCATAAGCCCTACCGGCAAAGCCAATAACACGCTGCCCAGTCCTGCATTGTTCAGGTGCAGGCGTGCCTGGATATCCGGGATCCGCGATGCCCAGCTGGCAAAACAGATCCCCGCAATAAAGAAAAAAACGCTGGCGGCAATACGATGCACTCTATGTGCCGGTAAAGCGCCTAAGGAGATTAACATAGTATGAAGTTAAATAATATCAATATTGAGGTTACGGTAGGGTTCGAATAAGGGATCCGAAGGTTCTATTTCCGTAATAATGCTATCCAGCACATCGATCTCACAGATCTTATAAGGCTCCGCCGTACCGATCTTATCATGGCTGCCTACGGCTACGATCTTATCCGAACAATTGATCATAGCCCGTTTCATTTCGCTCTCGAAATAATCGATGCTGCTCACCCCTATCTCATGATGCAGGCTGCATACCCCGATAAAGCAGGTGCTTACATGCAGCTGTTGCAATAGCCGGATGGCGTCTGCCCCTGAGGTGATCTGCGAGTCCGGCAATACCCTTCCGCCCGGTATAATGATCTCCATATCCTTTCTTCCCGCGAGCAGCGCCGCGGCGGGAATATTATTGGTAATTACCGTAAGCGGACCGTTCAGCAGGCTGGCCAGAGCATAGGTCGTCGTACCGCCATCCAGCAGGATGGTGTCGCCCGGTCCGATCAGCGATAAAGCTTTACGGGCAATGACGCCTTTTTCATCCTCCGAAACATGGATGCGCTCCTTGAAGCTGGGCGCATTGGGTGAATGAGGGATGGCCCCGCCCCGCACTTTCGTCAGCAAGCCATTCGTCGCGAGGAACTCGATATCCCGCCGGATGGTGTCGGAAGACACCTGCAAGGCTTCGCTAAGCTCGCCCAATTTCACATATTGGTTTGATTGTAATCGCTTTATGATAAAATCAAGCCTTTCCTCTTTCAACATTCTGCAATATTTTGCTACAAAAATAATGAAATATCTGTCCTTCTGGTATATATTTGCAATAATTAGCAAAAAATTGCAAAATATGGATAAAAAGAGAGTGATCATCGACATGGACCATGTAATGGCTGATATAACCTCCAACTATATCGATTGGTATAAGGAGGCTACGGGCGTCGAAGTCGATAGGAATTTCCTGGTGGGTAAGCCGGAGACGGAAGCCTTTCCGCAACCCCAGCTGGTAGTGAATTTCCTACACACGCCCGGCTTCTTCCGGTCAGCAAAGGTCATTGCCGGCAGCCAGGCAGTGATCGAAGAATTGAATAAGGTCTATGAAGTATTCATTGTATCGGCGGCCATGGAGTTCCCGCAATCACTGATCGAAAAATACGAATGGCTGCAGGAACATTTTCCTTTTATTTCCTGGAAACAGGTGATCTTTTGCGGGTTCAAGAAGCCGATAGCCGGCGATTATATGATCGATGATCACCTGAAGAACCTGGACCATTTCAAGGGTACGCCCATCCTGTTCACGGCCACCCATAATATCCATGTCGATAAATATACCCGCGTCAATGACTGGGAAGAAGTGAGAAAGCTGCTGTTGCCCGATTGAGGTTCCGGCCCTCAACTTTTGTCCCATCGTCCCACCGCCTTCTGCGATCGCCCTGCGCGCTGAACAGTCAGGAATTCCTGCATAAAAAAACCGGGCTTCTGCATTTGTACAGAAGCCCGGCGTTAAGGATCCTAAAGGAAGGCGTCGGCTAATTATTTGTTATACACAAGATTTTTCTGCGTTACCATATCGTCCACTACATTCACTGCTTCACCCAGGTAAATATCCGTTCTCTTGTCTTTCAGCCATTGCTGAAAACGTGCGCCCTTGTCTTTATCATTATCGTATTTGTTGGCATCCTGCGGCAATCCGGTCACATTCATCTCGACGGGCAGTTTGCTAAGGGTCTCGATCTGTTTGATGGTGGTCTTGATCTGCTTCTGCTCGTCGCGGTACTTATCGAGGTTCAGCGGGAATACCTTGTCGTTCTCCTTGTTCAGCCATTCCGCGTCGGTGCGGATAAGGTTAAAAGCGGAATTATTCTTCAGCCTGGTATCGCTCATGCGTTTGATGATATTCAGATCATAAGCATATTTCCAGGGAGTATAATCTGCCTTTTGGATCTCGTCCCAGGGTAAGGCATCGGGATTATCTTTTTCGCGGATCTTGGAGAACTCGAAGATATCCGGCAGAACGATATCGGAGGAGACGCCCCTGAGTTGGGTAGACCCGCCGCTGATACGATAGAACTTTTGCAGGGTCAGCTTGACCGTGCCCAGTTCGCTGTTGGGGTCCATGAAGCCGAGGGTCTTGTCGAGGCCGATATTTCTTTGCACGGTGCCCTTTCCATAGGTCGACGTGCTGCCGATGATAATTCCTCTGTGATAATCCTGGATGGCGGCGGCAAAGATCTCGGAAGCGGATGCGCTGAGCTCATTGACCATCACGGCCAGCGGACCGTCATACAACACGGACTTGTCATGATCGGGATAGATCTGGGGCTTGCCGTCACGGTCTTTTACCTGCACGATGGGGCCCTGATCGATGAATAGACCTACCATCTGAACGACATCATACAAGGAACCACCGCCGTTATTACGCAGGTCGATGACGATGCCATCCACCTTTTGTTCTTTTAGCTTCATGACCTCCTTGGCGACATCCACCGAACAGCGATTGCCTTTCGGGTTGTCAAAGTCGGCATAGAATTCCGGGAGATAGATATACCCGATCTTTCCCTTCTCGCCGTTGATGATCGCGCTGCGGGCGAACGTGGTCTCATCCTGCACGATCTCGTCCCGGATCAGGGAAACCACCTTCGTTGAGCCGTCCGGCTTTTTAAGCGTCAGCTTTACTTCCGTTCCTTTATTGCCGCGGATGACCTTTACGGCATCTTCTGTGAGGAATCCCGTCAGTTCAACAGGCTCCTGGTTCCCCTGCCCTACTTTGGCGATGATATCACCTACGGCGACCTGCCCGGATTTCCAGGCGGGGCTCCCGGTGATCAATGTGCCGATCTTTATATTGCCGTCCTCTTCCTTGAGGGAAGCGCCAATGCCGAAGAAGCGTCCGCTCATCTGTTCATCGAAATATCTCTTTTCAACAGGAGGAAAATAATCGGTGTGCGGATCCATCGACTGCACAATGGTCTGTACGAACATATTGAAACGGTCGTCCGTCTTGACCTTTACCTTCAGTCTTTCGTAGTAGCGGTCCATCACTTTGAGCGAGCGGTCGCGGGCGTCCTTTTCCAGGTCTTCTTTGCTCTTCATGACATAGCCCGGCTTGCTCTTACTGTTCTCCTGTAATTCCAGGAGGTCGTTATATCTTTCCAGGGTAAGGTATTTCAGTCGCTTGCGCCATGCTTCTTTTCGATCCGCGTCAGTCTTGGGAAAATCCGCCTTTTCGTAATTCTGGTCCACCGATTCATCCTTGGTGAAATCGAAAGGATGGGAAAGGATGTCCTTGTAGATGGCCTCCGTTTCGGTCATCCGTTTCCGGAAGAGCTCGTCTACGGCAGGAACGAACTGGACGGGCGATTTACCCAGGATCTCGTCGTCGATGCGGGTTTCGTATTTACGCAGGGCGTCGATATCGGTCTGCAGGAGCACATTCTTTTCCACATCGACATCCCCCAGGTACTTGTTGAATACTTCCTTGGAGAATTTATCGTCGATCTGTTTGGGGCTGTAATGGATCTGCTCCAGCATCTCTCCTACATTGTGCAGGATCTTTTCGTATTTCGTGGGTGGGTTCTCTCCTATTCCGAGTGTCCTGAACGCCACAAAGACACCCGCTCCTAAGATCAATAGGAGGATCGGTAAGTTTCTTTTACTAATCATATACTTAAACACTTTTAACATGCAATGAAATTAACGATAAAACCAATGGTATGTTGCCGCCTGGAAGGAATATTAACAACTGCTTTGCCATAAATTCCATGAGCGGAAAGGCATTGGGATGGATAGAATGAGAAAACCCCAAACCAGCGTTTTTGTTCACTGTGAATGGGGCTTTAATTTCGGGTGGATGATGGGGTTCGAACCCACGACCCCTAGAACCACAATCTAGTGCTCTAACCAACTGAGCTACAACCACCGTGTTCTCCGGATCCTGCCGGGCCGCTCTCCTGCGATCCGGCTATCAAGGGAGGGCAAAATTAACATAATTTGCTTTTCCTTCAAAAACAAAATTTAATATTCCCCCGGCCGCTGAATTTCACGTTTCTTTGCAGCCGCAAAACCTGGCCAATTTACCGCAAAACCTGACCAACTTATATGCATTCGATCAGCTGGTGGCTTTATACCATTCCCTTCATTTCGGCCTTCATTCACTGGCTGACCATCTGGATGGCGCTTAAACTATTGTTCCACCCCCGCCAGCCCCGGAAAATACTGGGCTTCACCCTGCACGGGATCTTCCCCAAACGCCAGAAGCAGATCGCCGAAAGCCTGGGACGGATCGTCGGCCAGGAACTGCTCTCCTTCCAGGATATCGAAAAGACCATCACCGATCCTGAGAACGTCCGGAAGATCCTCCCCTTCGCCGAGGAACATATCGACCACTTCCTCCGCCATAAACTGAAAGAAGCTTTTCCCATGATCTCCATGTTCATCGGGGATAAGACCGTCGGACAGCTGAAGACCATCTTCATGAAAGAACTGGAAGAGCTGTTCCCCGTCATCATGAAGAATTACGTGGCCAACCTCCGGAATGACCTGGACCTGGAAAAGATCGTCGTGGATAAGATCACGAATTTTTCCTCCGACAGGCTGGAAAACATGCTCAACGATATCCTGACCAGGGAATTCCGCTTTGTCGAGATCATCGGGGCCGCTTTGGGCTTCCTGATCGGCCTCCTGCAGATCTTCCTTACCCTGCTGATGCGATAGGGTATTCGGCAGGCTATTCGACAGGGGGTATTTCGGCCTCTAAGGCGGTCAGAATTAACCCTTCTATATCTAATATATACCGTTTGTATAGATTGAAGCCTTTTACTAGAAATTTTGCAGTGAATTTCGCGTTTCAATACGAATTTTTTTAAGACGAATAGTATGAACATGAGAAAGATTTGGTTTTTGCTGGTGATCACGGCTCTGAGTACTACGGGTTTCGCGCAGTTCCCCGGCGGCGGCGGAGGCAGGCAGAGAGGAGCAGGCGGAAATGGCCAGGCCGCCAACATCGGCCACTTTTATGGCAAGATCGTAGATGCCAAGACCGACAAGGGAATGGATGGGGTCTCCGTGCAATTGATCCAAAGCAAATTCGATACGGTCACCCGCAAAAGGCGGGATACGGTCGTCGGTGGCATGATCACGGGCCGCAACGGGCAATTCAGCCTGGAAAACCTTCCCATATTCGGCAATTACCGCTTAAAGATCACCGCCATCGGATATAAGACCTATGATGAGAAAGTGGCCTTCGAAATGAAGATGGGCGGCGGTGGCCGTGCCCCGGGCGCAGGCGGGGATGAAGGGGGCGGCATGGGTAATATGCAGGCGGCGTTGAACGGCGTGGACCGGGACCTGGGTAATATCAAGCTGACCGCCGACGCACAGACCCTGGAACAGGTGACGATAACAGCCAGCAAACCCCTGATCCAGATGGGGGTCGACCGCAAGATCTATAATGTGGAAAAAGATATTTCGGCGCAGGGCGGTACGGGGGTCGACGTGATGAAGAACGTGCCCTCTGTCCAGGTGGATATCGACGGGAATGTTACGCTGCGCAACAGCGCACCTACCATCTTTGTCGACGGACGCCCTACCACCCTCACCCTTGACCAGATCCCCGCCGACGCGATCCAGAGCGTGGAGATCATCACCAATCCCGGCGCTAAATACGACGCCAGCGGCGGAACGTCCGGCATCCTGAACATCGTCCTGAAGAAGAACCGCAAGGCCGGCTACAACGGAAATATCCGGGCGGGCATCGACAAAAGAGGGAAATACAATATTGGCGGCGACATCAATGTGAAACAAGGCAAGGTCAATTTTTTCGTGAATGGCAACTACGGTCAGCGTAAATCCATTTCTCCCGGCACCACCGACCGCTACACCTTCCTGCGGCCTCCCTTTACCAACCTGCATCAGGCCGATAACAATATCAACAATGGTTATTTTGCCTTCGGCCGCTTCGGCCTGGACTACCTGCTCGATAACCGCAACACGATTTCCGTATCGGGTAATGTCGTGCATGGCAGCTTTACCCCTTCCACCACCAGCGACCTGTTCATCGACACGCTCCTGACCGGCGGCACGAAGTCTTCCTATACCAGCCGGATCTCCAACTCGAACGGCCAGTTCAACAACCACGGCGGCATGCTGAGCTATAAGCATACCTTCCCGAAGGCGGGGGAAGAACTGACGGCCGATGTCAACTACAGCAAGGGGTCGAATAAGAGCAATAATTTCGTCAGCTCGGACATCCATAATATCATCGGGGGTCCCGTTACTTCCGGCTATCGCCAGCGGCAACTGGGTGACGGGGACAACGAGAACACGACGGTCCAGGCGGATTTCGTCCGGCCCATCGGCGAGAGATCGAAGTTCGAAGCCGGTGCGCGTATGGCTATCCGCAACAATGCCAGCCTCAATGACATCGATACCCTGGGCGCGGACGGCCTCTATCACAACGAAGCCCTGCTGTCCTCTCATTATAAATTCCGCGACCGGGTGTATGCAGGTTATATGACCTATTCGAATGCGATCAAAGACTTTACCTTTCAGCTGGGATTGAGGGGCGAACGGTCCGATTATAAAGGATCGCAGAACTTTACCGTGAAAGGCCCCGGAGGAGGACTGAACGATACCCTCGGTAATTTCAGCAATCGATTCCCGCTTAGCCTTTTCCCCAGCGTCTTCCTGACCCAGAAGCTGGGCGGCGACCAGGACCTGTCCCTGAACTATACGCGGAGGATCGACCGGCCGAACTTCTTCCAGCTTTTCCCTTTCACCGATTATTCCGATTCGCTGAACCTCAGCAGGGGTAACCCCGATCTGAAACCACAGTTCACGAATTCCATCGAGGTCGCCTACCAGAAGACCTATGCGGGGAACAGTACTTTCCTGGCTTCCGTATATTATAAATCCACCACCAACCTGATCACGCGCTACCAGTACCAGGGCATCAACCCCATCAACGATTCTGCGGTGATCATCAGCACCTTTGTCAATGCAAAGTCCAGCTTTGTGGGAGGCCTGGAACTGATCGGCCGCAATTCCATCACCAAGTGGTGGGACATCACCAGCAATATCAACGTATTCACCTCCAAGATCAACCTGATCGACACGAGTTCGACGGCGATCCCCGTGGTGGGCCAGCTTTATAGCTGGTTTGGCAAGATCAATAATACCTTCAAGCTGCCGAAGAACTTCTCCCTGCAATTGACGGGCGATTATACGTCCAAGACCGTATTGCCCCCCGGCGGCAGCGCCAGCAGCGGCGGCGGTGGCGGCGGAAGAGGTTTCGGTCCGACGGTCAGCGGCAGCGCCCAGGGATTCTCCCACCCTTCCGGTGGAGTGGATGCCGCGTTGAAGTATGAGTTCCTGAAGAACAAAGTGGCTTCCCTGACCCTCAGCATCAGCGATATCTTCCGGTCCAGGATCAATGATGTCTATACCTCCTCCGCCTATTTCAACCAGGAAGTGGTGCGCAGAAGGGATCCCCAGTTCTTCCGCCTGCAGTTCAACTACCGGTTTGGCAAGTTCGATCTGGCGCTGTTCAAACGGAAGAACCTGAAAGGTGAAATGGAAAGCATCCAGGGGGGCATGCAGGGCGGCGGCGGACAGCAATAGGAGGATTGGGCACGCTGATTGGCGCGGGGCAGTGGATCGCGAGCGGGCCAGCTGCGCCCGGATACAGGATCCAGGCCGCCCCAATGCGGCCCGACGGGCATCGGATGTTGCCCGGCAGCCAGAGCCGCCGGACTTGGTGGATCTGCCGGCATTACCGATCTTAGCCGGAACCTATTCTACCAGAATGATTACACCTAATGGACCGGATCCGCATGGATCAATTCCCGGAGAAGCTGCGGAGGCCGGCCGCGCGGCGGCTCCTGTGAACATCGCCTGTTTTACCCTGTTGAGCCTGGGCGACTCTTATACCGTCGGTGAAGGGGTCCCCATCTACGGATCCTTCCCTTACCAGGCCGTGCAACTTCTGCGGGCGGCGGGACACGCTTTCTCCGCGCCCGAGATCGTGGCCAGGACAGGCTGGACCTCGGCCGAGCTGCTGGAAGGCCTCGGCGATACGAAACTCCTCCCCTCTTATGATTTTGTCACTTTGCTGATCGGTGTGAACAACGAGTACCGGGGGCGTAGCCTTTCCGAGTACGAATTGGAGTTCGGCCGGCTGCTCCGTCTGGCCATCGGGTTGGGCAGGCAGGACCCGTTGAGGGTCTTCGTATTGTCGATCCCTGACTGGAGCGTTACGCCGTTTGCAGGATCGCATCTGCCGGATGCAGCGGGACGGGATCGGGAGGCCGTTGCGGGGGAGATCGACGCTTTCAATGCCGCAGGGGCCCGGATCGCCGGTGAGCAGGGAGTGGCGTTCATCGATATCACGGGCCATACCCGGGGGCATGGCCGGGAGCCGGAAGAGTGGCTGGCCGCTGACCTGCTGCACCCTTCGGGTAGGGAGTACCGGTACTGGGCGGAACAGGTATGTGCGGGGGTCAGGGAAAGGATCGGCCAGGGGCTGGGATCGATGGGTCAATAAATACTGTTCAATCCATCTGTATTCAGCTGGATGATATCCGGCGCTTTCACATAGGTGCTGTTATAGCGGAATTGTATATCGCTGTTGAACACGATCTTAAAGGAATTATTATACTGGGTGGGTCGGGGGAAATACGCGAGGCGGATCTCGATGGTCTTGAAGATGAGGTTCTCGTTACGGCCCCTGATCCCGGCGCCGAGGCCATGGTAGAGGGAAGCCTTATCGAATTCCTCTTTTTCGGGGGTCAGCAGGGACAGGTCACCGAAAGCAAAGGGCGCGAACTTGAAGCCGAGGAGTTTATAGGTAAGAAAGAAGGTGGTCTCCGAATGAAGGGTGATCCGTTGATGCCCGAAGGTGGAATCCCCGCTGAAATAACGAAGACCGAAAAGATTGTCGATGGTCAGGGGATCGATGCCGATGCGGTGGAACTGCCGGCTATAGCTGAAATTGAAATATTGGCGGATCTTCAGGCGGGGGAACTGAAACAGGCGGCTATAGAGTCCCGAGCCCACCAGGATGCCGCCATCCTGCACTTGTCCGTTCTTCAGGAAACCGCCTGCCCGGAGAAAGTATTGGATGAAATTACCTTTGCGGGTGGTCTGGTAGAAATTCACATCGGCGCCGGCATAAGGCCTTTCCAGGTATAGTTGCTTGTACCATCCTCCCGTCAGGGCGATATTGTATCCCTCGGGAACGTCCTCCGTGGTGCCGAAGCCGTAGATATAGTTGGTCTTGTAAAAATCCTGACGAAAGAACGTGAACTGCCCGAGGACCGCCTGGCGATCGTTATACCTGAAATTGAAGTTATTCCCTATCTGGTAGGGCGTCTCATAAAAGTGATTGTTCAGGTAGCGCACGCTGATGAATCGCCTGTCCAGGACGGCTGTATTGCTGAGGAACCGGTTGGAACCTATATTCCATCCGATCCAGGCATCCCGGACCCGGTAGCGGTATTTACGGAACACGGTGTCCGGCAGCATATAGCGGTTGAACGTTTCATTCCCTCCTACCGTAATATTTCCCGCCAGGTGGGCATAAGGCGCGTACAGCGGGCGGTCGAATTTGATGAACCAGGTGGTCTCATCGGGATTGCCATTGGTGATATTATCACTGATCTGCGAATAGGTGGCCGATGCGTTTACGAAAGTATGGCCGATGTTACTTTTGGTATAGAGCAGCTGGTAGCCGAAGTGCGGGCTGCGGTTCTGTTCGATGAAAGTGCCGAACTGGATCTTCTGTCCACCCCCGAAGGCATTGGCGTCGCTGATATTTCCCCGGATGCTGGTGGGGTTCAACCCGAAACTGCCCAGGGCGCCGCTGATACTGAAGAGGTCTTTTACGACGACCACCACGTCCACCGAATCCTCGATGCCGGGCAGGTAGTTCACCAGGATACGGGCATCCTGCACATATTCCAGAGAGCGGATCAATCGCTCGTTATCGGCCAGCTTATAGGCGCTGAGAGGGGTTTTCTCTTTTATGAACAGGGAGTTCTGTATGACCCAATCCCTGGTTTTGTGGTGCAGGCTGTTCAATAGCCGGGTGCCGAAGTATTGGAGACGCTTCGACGTGTCGGAAAAGTTCTGTTCGAACCCATAACCTTTAACAATAATATGACGGATGATCATACCCTCGTACTGCTGGAAGGGACTTTCACTCTTGGTGTTCAGGGCAGTGGCCAGGGAGGTGGAGTCGGGCGGTCCTCCCCGGGTAATGGCATTCCGGAAAAACTGGAATATATTATTGTCTCTCCATCTGCCGGTACGCCGGCCGCTGTCACCGTGGCGCCTGCTGCTATCAGTTGCCTGACCAAAAGAGCAAAAATAACACAACATGCAGCCGATGACGGCCATTAACCGTATCCTGTTATCCTGTTTCAAATGGCTGGTTGGATCAAAATTGTTTTTATTACTAAGGGCCTAATATAAGCATAATAACGGGCGATTTGCAGGGTCGGTTTCCTAACGGCTCAATTTCCGGATTTAATTGTTACGATATTGTTATAAAGCCAGTTACCGCCACTTCCCGCATAAGGCTTTCAGATGCTGGTATTCTTTTTGAACTGGATTACTAAACCATTACCAGTTAAACCATTCGAAATTTTACAAGATGAAAATTAATTCCCTTGCCGCTCTGCCCGCCGCCCTGCCTGAATCTTCCCGGCTCTCCCCCGCGAGCACACATCAGCGGCAAAAAAGCGAAGTCATCATGCTACCGCCTATGGCCACGCCGCCAGACGAGAAAAAGGTGATAGAATTGAACCGGCTGGCTTCCGACCGGCCCTTTTGCGTTCTTTATAAAGCGAAAAAGTACGATACGCTCTGAGGATCTTGTAGAAAAAAATTCCCTCCCTGCGGGACTGTTTTCCACACTGTTGTTATTGCACAGTTAAGGAAGATTCTTTATCTTTTCAATGAATTGATTTAAATAGGCCAATTTAAAAATTTCTTTCTCTGATTCGTTAGCATCAAAGTTCATGAACAGGATCTCGCCTTCTTTGGAAAGCGTGAGCAGGTAACGGTCTTTCAGAAAAACATCATATACCAACAGGTCGCCATGATCTTTTTCCTTTACCTCGTATTCAACGTTCATCCCGTTAATGGGGATAGCCATGAGGTCGGTCTTTAAATTTTGCATAGGCTTTGTTTTAGGATAAAGCATAAAAAGTCGAGCCACTATCACCACTGCCAATTGAAACCAGTATCAATTAAAAATAGCCATATGGAAAAGTTAACACCGTCCCGGAAAGAAAAGCAGGGGGCCGTCCCTGGAAAAACGCAGCGCAGCGCTTCCTCCAAAAAGGACTCCGGGCTGCAGGGTCTGTTCATCCATGAGCTCCGGGACCTGTACAATGCGGAAAAGCAACAGCTCCTTACTCTTCCCGCCATGAAGAAGGCCGCCACTTCCCTGAAATTGCAGAATGCGCTGGCCACCCATCTGGACACTACCGGAGAACATATTACCCGGCTGGAGAAGGTGTTCAGGAAATTGGGCAGCAAGGGGCAATCCCCCGATTCGGCGACCGTCCTGAGCATCACGCGCATGTGGGAGCCGGCCGTGGCCGGAACGCAGGAAGGCACAGCCTGTCGCGACGCAGGACTGATCCTCGCCGCCCAGAAGCTGGAGCATTATGAGATCTGCACCTATGGCTGCCTGGCCCAGCTCGCCCGCACACTGCAGCTGGACGAAGTGGCCGATCTTCTGGAAACGACCTTGCTGGAAGAAAAGGAGGCGGATGACCTGCTGACGAGTCTGGCGGAAAATTATATCAACCCGGAAGCCAGCAGGGAATAGAAATCCGGGCAGGAATAGGAATCCAGGCCAGCGGAATCAGGAAGTCAGGACGCGGGTACAGGAAGCCAAGCCAGTGGGTACAGGAAGCCAGGACAGTGGAGAACAGAAGGAGCACGGAGAGCCTGATACTTCCGGGCGAGTGGCGAATGCCCCGGGATCTTCAGAGAAGATCCTCTTCCTTGTAATCGTATCGCTGCCGTATGCGGCGCGCCACTTCCGAGAGGGGTGGCCTGTCGGTCGCCGTCTTTTCACCTTTCTCCCACCGATCGAACTCCTCCTGAATATGTTTTTTCTGCAGATCGGAAAGCTTTTCCATCAATTCCTCGGTGGTCGCTTTCTGTCGCCGGTACAAGCCGTTTTTTTTATCGTGGAAGAGTGCTTTTTGCCGCTGCATCTCATTTTCGGAACCGGCCATTTGCAATAGTTCCGCCTGGGCCAGCGCCAGGTCATAGGGTCCCGTGTGCATGATCAGTTTGGAGAGGATGGGGCCGATCTCGATGAGGATGATGAGCAGGGAGATCAGCAGGTTGGCCCAGAGAACGCTGCCTTCTTTTGCGGAAAGATCGGAAAGGGCCTTGTTCTTTTCCAGAAAGCCTACATCCGCGGCCACACGTGACTCATATTGCCTTCTTTTACCTTCCCGGACGGCGTTGGCGTCCGTGATAATACTATCCTGGTAACGGATCTGGCCGCTCAGCTGCCGCAGTTCGGGCGTATAGTGCGACAGGGCGGCCTCATATGCGCCTTGTTTCAGGCGTGTCAGCCCTTCGATGCCTCTTCTTTGCGATCCTCCTGTCCCGTCGGCTTCCTGGACATAGGCCTGCTGCAGCCGGTGAAGGGTATCTTCCAGGCCGGACTGGCGGGTGATGAGGCGGTCGCGTTCCTGTTGCGCCGTTGACAGGAGGTGCAGGTTCTCCGCCTGGAGCAGGCTGTCGTTCAGGAGTATTTTTTTATGCCGGTTGTCCGCTACCTGGACGTCTATTTCCTTTTCGAATATTTTCAGCTCCAGCGGCCGGGCGATCGTCACGCCGATCAGGAGGGCGAGGGCGATACGGGGCGTGGCCATCCAGATCTGCTTGCGCCGGGATACCCCGTATTTACGCATCGTCGCTACCAGGAAGCGATCGAAGTTAAAGATGATCAGTCCCCAGATCACGGCGAAGGCAACTGCCCAGAGGGGCTCGTTGAATACACTGTAGATGGCGTATCCGGCGGAAAGCCCCGCCAGCACAAAGGTAGCGAGGATTACGCCTCCCAGGCCGGCATACTTGGTTTGCTCAGAAGGGCAGTCCCTGAGGATCTGCTGCCAGGCGCCGGCGCACCACCATAGGAAATGGGATTGAAGAGGTTTCTTTCCGGAGTTCCCGCTGAATGAGTCATAGGTATACGGACCTTCGGACAGGCCGTTGTGATGAGTTGGCATGAGTCGACAGTTAGAGTAAATAAAGTAATAAGTGTAGTTGAAGTGGGAACAGGCAAAGAACGGAAAAAAACAAGGGAAATTGCAAAGGAAAAGCTAAAAGAGCGGATATCCGGAGATGGGGTGTTCCGGGGGGAATGGGTGAGATGGTGGGATCAGGGAAAGATGGCGATGGGGATGTAAGATCAGGGAGGAGAAGGTGATGAGGAGAGGTGGGATCGGGGGAAGGCGGCGATGTGGATGTGAGATTAGGGAGGAGAAGGCGATGAGGAGAGGTGGGACCAGGGGATGGCGGCGATGTGAGACCGGGGAAGAGAAGGTGATGGAGGGGTGTGTGGGATCCGGGAAGAAGGCGATGAAGAGCGGTGGGACCAGGGAGGAGAACGATGGTGAGAGGCGAGGCCGGGGGAAGGGGAAGAGACGGCCGTGGCGGGATGGCCGGACAGAGAGGGGCAGGGGAAAAGGCCTGGGGATTGAGAAGTGGTGGTTCGTATAAAGGTACGAATAGTTGGAAAGTTCGTATAAAGGTACGAGAAATTGGAAAGTTCGTATAAAAGTACGAATATTGTGGGATGAGGGTATACGCTGTATTGACCGGAGACATTGTCAACTCCACGAAGCTGAAGCCGAAGAGCGAAAAGAAGCTCATGCTAATGCTGGGCCGGACCCTGGCTCCGCATACATTTGAGTTCTACAGGGGAGACAGTTTCCAGGTGTGCATGAAATCTCCGGAAAAGTCTTTGAGATTGGCTTTACTTTGCAGGACGATCGCCGTTAGCCTGTCGGAAGAAGAGGCATCGCGGGCCTATGATGTCAGGATAGGCATCGGTATAGGGACGGTGCAGGGGTCCCTGAGGAAACTGGGGTCGGCAAAGGGGGAAGCGTTTACGTTATCGGGACGTTCTTTCGACACGCTGGAAAAAGACGGGAAGCGGATCGCGATCGCGACAGGAATGCCGATGGCCAATGCCGGGCTCCAGGTAATGGCCGATTATATCGACGCCATTTATAAGGATATGACGCAGAAGCAGGCGGAGGTCATTTATGAATTGTTGTCCGGGAAGACACAGCAGGAGGCGGCGGCGCATCTGAAAAGATCGAAGAGTACCATACATCAGCGTATCATTTCGGGCAGATGGCCCGAGATCGAAAGATTGCTGGTGCAATTTGAGAACCTTACCCTTCAATTATGAATACGGAGATCATCTGGCTGTTAAAATTGTTGCTGTCGCACCTGGCGACCGATTTTATCCTTCAGCCTGCGAAATGGGTGCATGACCGGCGGGCCCGTCATTTTGCCTCGGACAAATTGTACCTGCACGGCTTCCTGACGGGCATGGTCGCCTGGATATTTATAGGATGGAACTATTGGGCAGTAGCGCTGATCGTCCTGGTCACGCATACGGTCATCGACGGGTGGAAATCCTATCGGAAAGAGACGCTGATCTATTTCCTGCTCGACCAGATCCTGCATATTGCCGTGATCCTGCTCTGCTGGTATTTCACTTTCTTTCATTGGGATAACCTGGAACAGGCCTGGCGCCGGTTGAATGCCAACCTGCATTTCTGGATGGTAGCCGGGGCCGTCGTTTTTTTAACGACTCCCGCAGGGATCCTGATCGGGCAGATGACGAGGAAATGGCGTGACAAAATAAAGGATGCGGAAAGTCTCGCCAATGCCGGGAAATGGATCGGCATTTCCGAACGCATCATTGTCCTGATCCTTGTTCTATTGAGCCAGTTCGCGGCGATCGGGCTGCTGGTAACGGCAAAAGGGATCATCCGGTTCAATGAAAAGGACCGCCAGGAGGTCAAAACAGAATACCTGGTGATCGGCACCCTGCTGAGTATCGGCCTTGCCATTGTTACCGGGGTGGTCATCAGGCAGACCTTACTGTAAGGCGTGGGCGGATGGCAAAACCCTGGCGGATCAATGCCTGGTGGATCATCGTGGCAAATTCAACGGCATGGTTGCCATCCCCGTGAATACAGATCGTCTCCGCCTTTAGCAGGATCTCTTTTCCCGTAGAGGTCCGCACTTTTCCTTCCTCTGTCATTTTCATCACCTGCCGGACGACCTGGAGGGAATCTTCTATCAGCGCATCGGGCTCACTGCGGGGCATCAGGCTGCCGTCTTCCAGGTAAGTCCTGTCGGCGAAGGCTTCTTCCATAAAAGGAAGTCCGCAGCGCAGGGCTTCCCGCTGCATCTCGCTGCCTCCCGGTCCATACAGGATCAGAGCGGGATCGAAATCCCGGATGGCGCCACAGATCAGCGCGCTGACCCTTGCGTCCTTTGCGGCCCTGTTGTACAAGGCTCCGTGCGGCTTAACGTGATGCAGACGGATATTGAACTCATCGCATTGCCGCTGCAAGACGCCGAGCTGAGTGGTAATTATTTCGGGCAGGTCCTCGGGGCGAAGCTGGTATCCCCCTGCCCCGCTGCCGTCCAGCAGGTCCAGCCTGCCGAAATGATCCCGGTCGGGATAAGATGGATGCGCCCCGATGGCCACGGCATAAGCCAGGGCCAGCTCCAGGGTCCGGCGCATGGTGTCTTCATCGCCTGCATGATAACCGCAGGCAATATTGGCGGAGCTGATATAGGGCATGATCGCTTCGTCGCTATCCATCCCTTCACCCATATCGCAATTGAGGTCTATGCTCAGCATACCAGTTCATTTAAATGATCCAGGCAGGCCCGTTGCAGGATATGTATTTCTTTTTGCTGGGCGATCAATAAGGATTCGGCCGTGGCGGCGTCCACCTGCCGGAACTGGATACAATCGCTGGGGCGAAGCTGGGCCAGCTTGGGCAAATGCGCGGAGATCACATGCGCGATACGCGGATAGCCGCCCGTGGTCTGGTGGTCCGCCATCAGCACGATCAGCTGTCCGTTGGGCAGTAGTTGTATGGTGCCGAACCCGACGCCGGAAGAGACAAGCTCCTGCCTGTCCCCTGATTCGAGACCGGGGCCTTTCAAATGGTAACCCATGCGGTCCGAGGAGGGGTGTATGAGGAAATTATTTTCGAGAAAAGCATCGCGGGAAGCAGTGGTAAGGTGCTCCCATTCCTTACCGGGTAAAAAAGCGATCTCATGGGGATACCGGTAGAATTTTCCGGTGTTTACCCGCCAGGGCAATACTTCTATATCGTTCTGTTCTTTCAGCAGTCCTGCAAAATAGATCGTATTTTCCTTGAAGGGAAGCTCATCGCCTTTTTTCAGGGCTTGTCCATGCCAGCCTCCTTCCGCCGCTTTGAGGTTCGTGCTATAGCTGTTCAGCCATTTCTCGACACATAACCCTCCGTGGATACTGAGATAGCAGCGGCTGCCGCGCGCCAGGGATGGAAAATGGAGGATGGTATTCTTGCGGATGACCACCGGCTGCCAGCAGGGAATGGCCTGATCGTTGACGGTAGGCGAAAAATCCGCTCCTGTAATGGCGACGAGGGTATTCTGATCGAAAAGGATCTGGGGTCCGGGGAAGTGGATCTCGATGACCGCTTCATGAAGGCAATTTCCTACCAGCAAGTTCGCAACCTGGGCCGCGTAGCGGTCCATGACCCCTCCGGGCGCTATCCCCCAGTTGCCGAAGCCGGTACGTCCCATATCCTGTACGGTGTCCAACAAACCAGGTTTGATAATAGAGAAAGACATGTTGTGACGGTTTGGTATGCAAAGGTTGTTGTCGGGCCGGGTCACGGATGCATTGAACAGGGGTTGCACGAGGGCCGCGGATTGGTGATTCGTAATAAAGGGAGACGAAAAGATACGCTTAAATTCTTATGCCCGCACCTGCATCCTTATGGCATTTCCGTTGCCCGGTATTCTTCTTCCGTAACAGCCACGAAACGGACCCGGTCGCCCGTCTTCAGTCTTACAGGGGGATCGGCCGCCGGATCGAATAAACGGAGCCGGGTGCGCCCGATGATCTGCCAGCCGCCGGGGGTATTCACGGGATAGATGCCTGTCTGGCTGCCGGCGATGCCTACGCTGCCGGCCATAACGGGTACGGGTTTATCCTTTCTGGGGATCTCCAGCCCCGGGTCGATCGTCCCCAGGTAAGGGAATCCGGGCAGGAACCCGATCATGTAGACCCGGTATATTAAAGAGGTATGCAGGTGGATCGCCTGGTCCCGGGAGATCCCTTTCTCCTTTGCCAGCCACGCGAGGTCCGGTCCATAGGGCAGGTCATAACAAACAGGGATCTGCAGGACGTCCTCCTCCGGCGGGGAGGCCATCGAAAGCGCCGAAGGGTCCTGCCGCCATAGTTCCTCTATCTGCTCTTTCAGGTAAGAGAAGGCCGTGGCGCCATGGAAATCCTTTCCATTCCGGATCCTGATCGGGTCATAATAAACAGATACAGAGCTGTAAGCGATGTTGATATCTTCTACTCCCGGGATGGAGCGTGATCCTAGCCATTTTTTCAGGACGAGGGCCTTCCGGTTCAGCTCTTCACTAATGCGATCGCCCAGTTCGATGGTAAGGGCGGAGTCTCCCAGCGGGAATATAGTTAAAGGGTGTTCCACTATGCAGTTTGTCATGGCCGGCCTGTTCGATGGCGGCTGGCGACTGCTCAAACCTACGTTAATTTGATTTACGGACAAAGAATTCGTGGAACGGCCCTTGCTAAGCTAAATTTGGGTAAGCAGACCGGGAAGGCCGCCAGGAGGGGTTTGTGAAGCGTAAAGACCTGTTATCCAATAATAAACAATTGTGATTTTTTTAGAGCAGGGACCCGCGGCGGCGGTATCGATTTTTTAATCTGGCCGTTATACTGTAAACTTGCACGCCAACCGACCTATTTTTAACGAGTTAATGAACACATGGCTAAGAATTTATTGATCGTGGAGTCACCGGCGAAAGCGAAGACTATCGAACTGATCCTGGGCGAAGATTTTGAGGTTAAAAGTTGTTACGGGCATATCCGCGACCTGGAAAAGGGGGATATGGGTATCGACGTTAATAACAAATACAAACCCCGATATATTGTTCCGGAAGATAAGGAAAAGGTTGTCAAAGAGTTAAAGAGTTTATCTAAGAAATCAGGTGAAGTCTGGCTCGCAACGGACGAGGACCGTGAAGGGGAAGCCATCAGCTGGCATTTATGCGAGGTGCTGGGTCTGGACCCTGCTCTTACCAAGCGTATCGTCTTTCATGAGATCACCCGACCTGCCATCCTTTCCGCCGTCAGCAAGCCCCGTACGGTGGATATGAACCTGGTCAATGCCCAGCAGGCCCGCCGTATCCTGGACAGGATCGTGGGTTTCGAGCTCAGCCCCGTGCTCTGGCGCAAGATGAGCATGAAGAATAACCTCAGCGCCGGGCGTGTCCAAAGTGTGGCTGTCCGGATCATCGCGGAAAGAGAACGGGAGATCAATGCCTTTACGTCTGTCAGCACCTTTAAGTTAGAAGCTTTTTTTACTGCCAAAGACCTTTCCGGCAAGGTAGTGACCTTTTCGGCAGAAGGTAAAAAGCAGGCTTCCGCAGAAAGCGCGGAGGAGTTCCTGAAAAGCTGCATCGGCGCCGGCTATACCGTCGCGGATATCCAGGTAAAGCCGGCCAAAAAGACCCCGGCCGCCCCCTTTACGACCTCCACTCTTCAGCAGGAAGCGAGCCGTAAGCTGGGCTATTCCGTCAGCCGGACCATGCTCCTGGCCCAGAAGCTGTACGAAAGCGGTAAGATCACGTATATGCGTACGGACAGCGTGAACCTGAGCGAGACGGCTACCGATGCCGTCAAGAAGCAGATCAGCAGCCAGTACGGCGATAAGTATGTGCAGGTGCGCCGGTTCAAGAATAAGAACGAGTCCGCACAGGAAGCGCATGAGGCGATACGGCCTACCTATATGGAAAATATGACGGTGGAGG
>Ga0307517_10000657_pt1 | contig 59424 bp, 46 predicted proteins | sample 23_EM_MG_FD_194515 | JGI IMG/M metagenome (GOLD analysis project Ga0307517, IMG submission 194515) | Populus trichocarpa ectomycorrhiza microbial communities from riparian zone in the Pacific Northwest, United States - 23_EM | ecosystem: Host-associated > Plants > Roots > Unclassified | place... | reverse complement strand
CAGTTCCGTACTATCTGAAGAGATAGTATCCTCCTACGCCTTATTATAAAAGAAAAGAAGACTTGCTCACTATAGGAAGTCACTATCGTTGCCTGTTGCACAACTACCCAACAATAGGATTGTTACAGTATGCCTACCATTTCAGCTGCACTCCGTGAGCTTCGAGCTTCTTGTCTTTCCAGCAGGTCAATTGCAAGCTGTTCACGTATCTCATTTGTCGGTACAGGTCCTGGGGTGCTCGCGCTTTCGTAAGACTCAGAATGGCTTCTGCCACAATCGCTATCGATCTCCATTTTTGTTGCTTTTGTCGGGCTTGAAATTCTCTAATACCTACAATCCCAGATCCAGTCTATGTATATTAACTATTTCTTTTCCGTTATTTACACCTTACGTCATTCTATTTCCTGAAAACCGCATCCTGAGCCACAATACCTGATCAACGGTTAATCCTTATGTCAGCATAAATGTTGCTGTTCGCTAAGCCCTCCTGTTCGTTGACCCCTCCCCCATGTTATACAGATAGTCTAAGTTAGTCGTCACAGTACCGTATCAAGCTCGGTAAAACAGGAAGGGTGCAATTGCCAACGGGGAAAAAATTTCAAGCTAACGGGATTCCCTCTTAGTACTCCAACTAACAACCCCACCTTTCTCTTCTCAGCATTAGTTTTCTGCCGATGAGCTTTATCGAACTGGCGGGGAACCATGGTGAACGAGGAGGTTTCACCACGTGCTGCGACAAACCCCTTAGAATCGTAGCACATAGACTATTCCAGATCTAAACCGGCACGGTGTTGATATCGTGGTACAGGCTTGGGCTCGCTTCGCACTTTCTCTATTAAGGCAGAAGGCTAGTACCGTGTTGTACTGTCCTGATCGAAATAGGAAGCCAATAAGTTAATTCTGTTTATTACCGAACGCCGCCCACTCCCGCTACCCCTATACGGTACTCGCCTACAGTTTTGGGTGAGGAATACCGTAGCTAGCCTTCGAGTAGAGTCGGTACCTGTGGGTACAAAACAAGCACGAGTATGATACTCGAGTGCAGTTCAAATCATGCCGCATAATGTCGCCAGATTGAAGTCGCTTTGCTTCTGGTGCCATCACCAAAAGTAACGCTTTCAATAGGGCGACATGCGCAGGCGTATGCCGCTGCATTGGCACTATCGGGCTTTAGTTAGCTATCATGTCCCCAGTCTTACCAGTAACCTTATTAATCGTAGGGATACAGGTATAATACTTGCACTATACCAACATTGCAATGCTAGTGCTACGAGCAAAAGAAAGAAGTCCATGGCACCCCACTTGCTGTGTGCGCCGTATTGACTTGTACTAGTACTTTTGCAATATAGCACGGAATTCCGATAGGGTGGGCAATGCTACCCATTACGTCCCGTTGCCGGCAGCTGATAAAGTGCCTCTTGGGTGCTCTATATCTATCAATTGCTCTCGGTACTTTCAATAACCCCCACCAGCGGTTTCTATGAGCTCGTATTGAGTGGGTGTACGAATTATGATCTGTGGTGTGATGTTTTAAGGGCGATAAATTAACCCTCCCTCTCCTCTCGAGAGATTCCGGAAACCGGGACTCGATCGGCCCTTGCCCTGGATTCGCCTCCCTCTGGCAATTTCCGAAAAGCCCGAAACTCTTCAGCTGTCCTAATTTTTCCACAGCATGGTACTCTGTACAAGTTTGCTCTAATAGTACAATCGCACCCGCAAAGCTCTCATACCTTAATTAGTGCTAATACCCGGCTTAGCTATAAAAGGTATTATTGTGATGTAGTCACACATCGAAGCTTGCAAGAAATGGGATTATCCCCAGCACTATTTCGTGTTGTCCGCCCTCAGCCGAAATAGCACCTTGCGCATCATTTAGCATGTCATCCACAGGTCTACCAAGTGTGGTTTGATCGATTATCGATGCAATAGGTAGGGACTTTGAATGACACGGAGTCATGATTACCGTGATATGTTTTCTTGCAGCGCATAATAATACATCTATTATTGCCAAGCTAGGCGCTCAGACATTGGGGCCTGAGAGCTTTGTGGAGGCAGCAGTGCTGGTTGGTGTCGGGTATAAAGGGTTTAATGAAGATCGCCCCGCTAACCTGGAAGTGGCGAGGGGCTATTCTTAAGCTCTTTAACTCGCACGGGGGGGTTGCTGTACCGGTCGGTATTCAAGTAGGAATTGGACGACCAGTATCGGTATACTATCCATTAATAGCTTGATCATTTGTTTGTGAGAACAAAGGGCTGGGTGTTTGTCGAGAATAAGGATTCTAACCGACAGGCATTGTCTCTTATTGGGCCGGGACTTGGTGAATCAGCGGACTTGTCTATTTTGGGCGAAAGTTTCTGGGTATCGTAGTCGCGCGGTCTCCTAGCCAACCAACAACAATCTCCAGCGGCTGAAGACTAAAAGATGTAAAACACGCCGCCTTTGTTCTCGGCTCTGATTGGTTCGATTTTCGGGCTTGGGGCCTGTATCCTGGGTCCAAAGTGGCGGACCCTGGTTCGCGAGAAAAAAATTCCCCCGATTGAGTGTGAGGGCGGGGGAGAGGACGGGGGGTTGGAAGTGACTTGTTCGTGATTCCTTTGTCCCAGATCAGTTCTACAGCGGAGGCAGCCAGCGTACAGTCAGACGCAGGGCAAGCCGTACCCAAACTGTGCAAGTTAGTGTGAATATTTCCCCAGAGATTTGCGGAAGGATCTTGGCTACATACCGGTACTCAAGCAATCGTTGCCTTGTGCTTGTATCACTCCCATTCGCACTCCCTGCTCCAATTTATGACCCGCTTGGCTAGAACCTAAAAGACACAAACAATCCTGCCTTTGAGGAACCCAATGATCGGTGTTGGGCTGACTGTCCTCTTGGGGTCCGCTTATCCCTGTTAGAACATGGGTAGCTAGAGGGTTTGTAGTTTGCCGGTGCCATTAGGGGGCGTGGTTTGGGAGGGGGGAGGGATCGGGGGTCTTGCGCCTAAGGACAATACGGTACGGTAGTCCTTTTGGGGCTGTTGCTTCCCTTTGACTGTATTCTCCCTTCCTGGACTGCGGGGAAGGAAATACAAGTAAGTAGTTGGCACTGGCAAAATATGAATACTGCGCTCGAGTATGTGGTATCCTCTCACCGAATAGAAGCAAAAAAACTTGCGGCATTCTGCAACATCTTTTTCCAACTCCCCTCGTCCTGGCCAACGAACGTCTCTTGAGCCAGTGTCACTAAGGCCGAATAGGATCTGTGATGACGCCCGACTTGAGTCAAACCGAACCCGCAAAGCGTGAGGAGCTGCCCACCCGCAAAGGGCTTTGGCCAATCTAAACCACAAAGCGGGACAGATCAGGTCTCGGCCAGACTTGATTGAGAAATCTCCTTCGTCGTCTCCCGGTTCACAACCACTCGTCGCCCAGGGGGCCACTAAGTCTAATCACGGGGGTGCGGGCGAGGCAGAGAGAAAAGGCAAATGGAAGAAGAAAAAAAATCCACAAAAGCAAGTCCCAAACATCCCATGCACCATAACATCGTAATATAACCAACCAGCTCCCCAATTGTGTCTCGTTGACCCAGTCCGTTGACTGGCTTGCCTTCCAAACTTTGCGTGCTGCTGGCCGTGCAGCTTTCGTTCGCCAACTCGTCGTCAATCGGTCGCTCCTCCCTCTCTTCCTCATCCACCCCCATAGACTCCCTTTTTATTGCTTTAAGCAACTTTTTGCTCCCTGATACTTTCCACCCGCCCATCCCAGCTGGTGCTTATGTACTAGCGTTTTCCCATCCTCATCTTGGTGAAATGAACCATCGTTATCATCTTGACTCGGCTCCGGAATCATAACCGAATTTCGGTTGATTTTTCTTTCGAACTTCTATCACACTTACTGGCTTCCTGTCTGCTGGGTTTGCGGTTGCCTGCCACTGTTTTACTTCTCGAAGGTGTTTGCCTAACGAATTCGAATTGAACCGGGCGCCTGCATACCCGACTCTCACTTTCGGAACAACCTTGTTGTCGAGAGGGAGCTTTGGGAACGAATAGTAGCACTACCAAACTGGTAGCTGCGCAACTTGGAGGGATTTGCCAAAGCTTAAAATGTTTGTATAATTAATTGCTCGAGTGCTTCGGGATTCCAGATTCTTTTTAATATCCGCTTGTCACCTTTTCCTTAATCCAGGGTGGGAGTGAATGCTATCAGATTACTGATGGGTTTCTCTAGTGTGCCTAACTTGCTAGAATAGTGATTACATCTACCGGGGTTTTGGGGCATGCTCGAAAACCTAAAGACCGAATCATCCTCGAAATCGCACTAAAAGAAGCTGGGGGAAACATGCCGAACTCATTTCCCAATACGAAGGGCAGTCGAGAAATTAGAGATTCGGGGAGGGGGAGGGGGAGGGCTTTTGTCACATTTCGGATGTTTGTTTCTCCCATCCTTTTTGTCAGAATTTAATGGCTTCTGTTTTATTTTTTACAACGTTTTTTTTGTGGAGGGCGTGTAAACTTTTCTTGACACGAGCTTTTTTTCTTCTCTCCTCAGATTGTGGACAGAATGACTAACGTTTTTCAGAGTTCTTCCCATGGATAACATAACCCAAACGGTGCATCTTATTGGCTCATGGGACAATTTCTGCACTGCTCTGCCAATGGATCATGATTTACGGGTTGGTCGTGGGGTTTGGAAAGGAATGGTTACCGAAAAAGGCGGTCTTGAAATGGGGCATAAATACACTTACTACGTTAGTTTCTCTTTGACTAAGCATGTGTCCTCGAACCCGTGCAGGGCTTCATTGACATATCAATCAGTTTCTTCTTGACTCAAAAACTTTCATACCAGACCCAGCATCCACACCAGACCTGACCGTAGTTGATCCAGCCAATGGACGGTTGGCTTCAACGCTGTATGTCCCATTAGAACTTCCGCCATCGCCAGAGAAGCCACCAAGTCCACCACCACATCTTTTCCTCTCGACCCGAACTCCTACACCACCCACGGCTCCGCTAGATGAGAAGGCCAAAACAATTTCTCCTGTTAGCGTTATTGGATCTTCCGTGTTTGCCGGTAGTAGTGACGAGGGTGGGTTGTTCGAAGAACCACGCAAGGTTCCAGAGCACCCATCTATTCAGAGTCCCGTTGAAATTGAAGCGCCGAATAAGGACCCCGGAGGTCTGCGAGGAAAGGCGGGAGGGCGGAGCAGTCGTAGGGTGTCGATTTTTCAATTCGGTACCGCTAAGGATGTTCCAGTATCGACGGAAGGGGTTGTGATCAAGAAGCGCAAGTGGACACTAGCTAAGAAAGCATCTGGCATATTCCGCGGGCGAAGCAAGGTTAGGTCTGAAGATGTTGATAACGTCTCCAAAGTGGTTGATCAACCGGGGGGGGCAACGGCTGTAGCGGGAGCCGAAGGGGTCGCAGTAGAGGTTCTGCCAAAAAAACAGGTACCTCCACCAGCATCGATAAAAAGCTCCAATAAGATCTCGGATATTGTTGGATATCTCAGAGAGACATCTTCAGAAGTGTCGATCAACGGATCAGGAGGTCTGCAGCCACACCCTGCACAGGCTTACTATCATTCTCCAGTGACTTCAAACCGCTCGAGTGCTCCCGGCCATCGACAAATTCAGCGGAATCAACAACCACAACCTGAGCCACCTCCGCAACTGTGTCCGATACCGCCACAGGACGCACTCTTATTCGAAATGACCAATATTGCCTCGAGTACAAAGGAAATTTCCCACTCGCCTTCCCTTTATCACTCGGTCATCTCAGCTTGTTCTTCCCATGTTCCTTCGACTTGTTCTTGCTCTCTAAATATTTCCTCCCCATTTTCCCCCGATGAGAGCTGTGCTAGTGACGATGAAGTCTACGGAGAAGATGGCGATTCTTTTGAGATTGAAACCCCGATCGATGGCCTTGGGATCTCTGCCACGCAATATAACACACCTAAACAGTGCCGTTCCCAGGATAAAGAGCAGCAGGCCTTAGTCTCTCCAAAATACTATAATTTCGATGAAATTTCAGTCGACGTGCCAGGCGGAAACCGAGATATTGGACGATACGCCGGAGATGTGATCGTGAACGAAGCCAATAACGGGAATTATGGGATTGCGGTAGGCGGGATGAAATCTTTAGAGTGCTTGAGAGAAGAGGTTGCTGGAGAGCTTGCCTGGAGAGCTGAACTTGCCAATGAGTTAGGCTATCTTGGCGGCATTGTTGTCTAACGCTTCGACCGGCCTGAGGACCCAGCATTGTTTTTGCCAACTCTTCACATACCTTTTTCTTTGCGTTCCTTGTGGTATACCTTTGCATTTCCCCTTTTTTTCGTTTCAGGTATATATCCTTTCCTTTGCAATGAGCTCGTAGCATTAATCATCTGCATCCACCCCTTTTTTTCTCTTTGGGAGCTTCTTATTTCTTTCTGGGTGTGGCGTATTATCGTTCTTTTTTTTTTCTGGCGCGGCGTATGTTAGCATTCTTTTCTCCTCGGGAGTAGTTGGGGAGCTCAAAAGGCATATACAAGGGTTTCTGGTTGTTTCGATTCAGCGGGATATCGTGGTTTGCATATAAACTTTCTTTGATTCTTTTCTCCCTTCCGATGATATCCCTTTGGTCAAGTATATACCTTTTAGTCGTTTATTTTCTAGGCTTTCGTTCATGAGCGTTTGGTTGGTTATATTACTGGTTGGTTTATTATTTGGAAAGGCAAACTCTCCTTTGTTCTGAGGGCTTTTTCCTGCTGTATTTTATAAGGGATGTTGGGTATTCTGCTTACCTTGTTAGTTAGCCAAAGCTTGGCTTCCTGCTGGGGTCGTGGGAACTGCAATAGTAATTATGGTGGACAAGGGGGAACGGAGGCTGTTCAGGCGTCATAGTCGATCATCCGCTAAACTTGGAGCTTGATAGGCGTTATGTAGGCAAAGAAATTGCCTTGGCGGAAGTGAGGCCTAGCTCTTTTGCCCGAGATGTTCTAGTTATTTGGGAATGGGTTTGCCAGTTTGGAGATGGTATGTGTGGTAGGGGAGATGCATTTGCTCGGGGCCCAGCGGGACAAAATTCTACTACGTACACGATCTAGTCTATCTCTTGGGAATCATAAGTGTCGGTGGATCCCTTTTATCTTGGGGATAGGGTAGCTGCCATTGAGTCGTGGAGGGTGCGGATCGGGGCCGGGCGTAAGGGGCTCGTCCCTGGAACTAATGGAGACTAGCGCCGCCACGCTGCTGTGAAAGGGCGACTCTTCGGAGGCAGGATTTGAGCTCGGGAATCACGGGGGGTGGGAGTCGTAAAGCAAAACATGGTCAAGGTTGCTATCGGCTCCCTCCCTATCTAAAACATTTCAATTCATAGCGGCTATTTGGAAACTAGGAGGACTCAGTGCTTCAATAAGACATCCGGATCAATACTGCGTGGTGGCATCACAAGTCCCAACCTAGCCATTACCGATAGAGCTTGACTAACTTTGGATTAATAAGAGTTGTGTGATGAGGTTGGAAATTACCTATCTAGGAAATGCACATCACGCGGGTGTTTAGTGCACAGTGCAGGTTTGCTGTATATTTGAGTCTGGTCAGTAGTATTATTATACTCGACATAATAGAAAGTGTGGATTGTCTCTAAACCCGACCTGTACATGTGCAACGGTAACCTATATAGGGTTTAATAACGTTTACTAGGGAGAATATAGAGACAGTCTAAAAGGGATCTTTTATGATATAAACCTGCTCTGTAGTGATTTGGGTAATGGAAAAATGAAAGAGAAAAAGAAGAAGCGAGGTCAAGTTTGGCCTTTTAGTTCGAATTAAGGGCTCGGCTAGGCTTATGGATGACCTGCGCTTTTGGGTCCAGCTAGTGAACCGCGGGTATGGCCACGGTGAATTGTAAATTAAGATCCCCTGTGGAGCTGGGTATGGGGAAGGTAGGGGTGGACTGCTACTTGGGAATGGTCCGGACATATTTATCGAATTGGTAAATACATGGATTTATCTTGATACAAACTACGAGTGGCCGATGCCCCGTGTGGGGGCTTGGCCCGGCGTGGATTGAATTGCATAATTTCTATGATACTATACATACAGCTTTAGAAATTATCCGGGCGCAGATGGGAGCTGGTTCGGGGCTTCATTCTCGCATGCTATGCCTTCACCAACGCCCCGAATCCATACCCGAGAATGTGACCAAGCGTGCGGGAACGAATTCCGGAAATAAACGAGCGAAGAAAGGGACAAAGGTGATCAAGGATACAATTGTACCTCAGCAACCGCCGTCAAAGCTCTTGTACATCTTTAATAGCTGCGAACCCTCTAAACCCCACAACACACCGTTGGGGCATTCCTGTCTGTCCTGCCCTTAGGCAAACAATCAGTACCCGCACTACAATATCCCACCCTCAACCCAGGCATCGTCCATCTGTCGGCCAAATGTGTTATTCCTTGGCACTCCCGTCTTCCGATTATAAAAACGTCCGCCCCCCCCCCCATTTGTGTCTTCTTTTGTCAATCAACTTAGAGCAGAGTTTTCTGCTCACCGATGGTCAACTCTGGTAGTTTTCCACCTCCATTGCACACTGGAGGCTGGATGCCATGATACTACGCCAGCTGTTTCTACCCAGTTGGGCTCTTTAATTTTTGATTTATTCCGGGGGTTCATTTCGCCCTTATTTTCCTTGTCTTCCTGGCCCTTGTGCGAGGGGATGAGGGAAATTCGAAGACTGAGTTGTTCTAATCCGGGTCATTGTCTAGGCGGAGACTATGCTATCTTAAACTCTGTCCTCCTCGGCCTGGGTGAGAGTGCGGGCTTTCGTCTGAAGGTTGGTATAGCTTCAAAGCCTTTTGTATGACCTTCGTGAGCCTATTTTTCTGTTTATTACTATACTCTGCGATTATAGCTGCGGGTCTGTGGGGGTTTGGGGAAATTAGACATGAAATGCTAATACTACTTTTAAGGACTGGACCATACATCCTCAATCGCTCTTCGCAGCTCTCCTAGAATGCCCTATGTGCAACTCAGGTTATACCATAGAAACTGCCTGCTGAATTGCGGAACTGGACCTTATCGACGAGTTCTATCTTCTAGTACTCCGGCACCATTCAATGATTTCACCCATATAAAACTGAATCACTTTCAGCGGCTCTTCCAATCCATCGAAATTACCCTCTTCGTTACCACAGATCCCTACCAATCAACACGTCTATGCCTAAGCTCCGCCTGCCCTCTTTCAACGCATCATCCATTTCCTCATACCTCCTCTTCACAACATCTCACTCGGTACCCATCCCCTACTGTTCATCAAAGTTTAAAAGGAAAAAACCCCCAAGCTCCAGCCTCATCCAACCTGCACCGCACTTGCCCTCCTTCTACTTAACAACCCCTCGCCCCAAAGAATTAATCACAGTGAAAAAAGCCGCAAACCTGAAAACGATGTCACCCTCCCAAGAAATTGCCGTGATCGCGGGAATCTCTGTCGGAGTAATATCACTTCTTGCACTCATTCTCACAGTGCTCATTTGCGGTTGCTGTAACAGGAAAACCTGCAACCGTGAGGGTATGCATAATACCATCACCCCTTTCTCCCCCGGTTTTGTTCCAACCAGGGTGGATCAAGCCTGTCAAACTAACGCCCTGTATGTAGAAGAACCCCAACCTGACGTTGAACTCGGAAATACCCAAAATACCAGGGGTTCCCGCGTCTGGTTTGCTCGAGACAGTGTTTCCGAGGTTGGGTGTGGGCAATCCCTACACCTACCCAAAGTGTCCGCAAGCGAGCCATGTCGGGGTGGGTCTTCTATTCAGGAAAAATCGCCTATCCCCATGTCAGTAGCTATAAGAGATGAGCATGATGCCGCTGTCGCCGGATCCTTCTCTACCGAAACTTGTTCTACTGGTGGTGATGCGTCTACTATGGGTGAGGGTATGGCCCCTGCGGAGGAGCAAGGCGATGGGCATGAGGTGGTTGTAGCAAAGGGAGGGCTGAAGGGTCAGGTTTTTCCGGTGGAGCTTTCTTGCTGAGCGATGAGAGGAGAGAAGGGTTGGGTAGATACTAAGGATGGTTTGAGGATGCGCTGTGAATGCTGTGCTGCATACATTAGATTGGAACCGAGTTGCTCATGGATTTAAAGCTCACGGGTGGGTCTTCTAGACAAAAATGTTCTTCTTTTACATTTGAAACTAGTTTCTTGGGTTGCGTTTTCTATCATGATTGCTTGGGTGGGTAGGATTCGCTAGAAGAGAGTATATTGTTTTTAAGAGGGAAGAACACGTGCAGCATGTGCACCAACTTTCACTGGTACCGGTCTCAAAAAGGTTGGTATCGCTGCTAGACAAAAGTGTTCGTTATGCACTATCTCAGATTTGTAACTCACTCTATAGCAGTTCGGTTGGCTAAAAAAAAAGACTGGGTTGTTGGCATCCGCCCGTTCATATTCTAAACATTATTAAACTTTAGTATTCCACTTGCTACAGTACTTAGTTTGGCCGAAAGGGTTTGCCGAATTTATGCCTTGATCATTTCAAAGATAGGCTACATTAGGAAAAATGTAGCAACCTATAGCAACCCCGCATTTAGTGCTGCGCGAGTACTGTGCTTGGTGGTTGCGACAAATGTTAAAAGGAATGATTGTCATCTTTCCAGAATCCGGTAGGAGAGTGCTTTCCCGCCTGTATCGACCTCGAGAAGAGCTGTGCTGTGATGCTTTAGGTTGGGTGGTATATAACTTAGGGGTTTCGGCTGATTCATTGATAAGGCTTGACGTACTTGTCCTGTATATGTGGGGATTCCGCAGTCGCTTTCTGCATCGCGGCGCAGGATTTGTGGTGTGCATTGCCGGTACTCAGCTCGTACAGCAGGCTGGCGCTAAAAAAGGGGTGGCATTCCCACTGTTGATGCAGTGGCGTAGGTAAGGCGCCGTTAGCAAGAATCTGGAGGAGATTGACAAGGCAAGCCCAAGGCATCAATGAGGTTCCACAAATGACCCCGCTTTTCTTCATCCCCAAAGCCCCAGCAGTCGACTAACTCTCTCTCCATCATCTACATTATCCTAACCTGCGAAAAAAGAGAAAATGCCGGAATCTTTCAGTCATAATACTCACTCCTTTAACACTACTGTTAGCGTGTCAAATCATTTTGCGGCTGCCGATGACCGGTCTAATATCCTAGCCTGGCTATCCCCGCTAGATCCCAAGCCACGGCACCAAGACATCCAAGACCGCCGGGTCGAAAATGTAGGGGAATGGCTCCTGCAAACCGAGGAATTTAGAAGCTGGAGTGCCAGTGGCGAGGAAGGTGAATCCCGTGACACAGTTTTGTTCTGCTATGGAGGGCCGGGGGTCGGCAAAACATATATTAGGTAACAACGACGAGCCTCGCGGAATAGAAGAAAAGGGCGAGTACTGACAAGCCGTGATATTAGTTCGTTGGTAGTGGATAGCCTGTGTGATCAGGCCGGAGGACAAAATGTCGCCGTTGCGTGCTTCTACTTTGACTTTGCGGCTCAACAAGAGCAGTCATCAACGAGTATTCTGGGCGCCCTGCTCAAGCAACTTGTGGTCGGGCTAGGAGAGGTGCCGGGGGAAATAACTCGAGCCTATGAGGAGCAGAAAAATTTCCTTGGTGGGCGGAGACCACGACATACCGATATTGTGAAGATGCTGCAGACCGCCTCTTCTAAAAAGCGCACGTTCGTGTGCATCGATGCGATAGACGAATGTGTGCCAGAACGTCGAGTCAAGCTTCTTGGTTCGCTAAGCCAAATTCTCCAAAAGTCTCCAACTACTAGGATATTCGTGACTGGAAGACCGCATATCCGACCCGAGATCGGAAGGCGTCTTGCTAGGAGAGTGACGAGTCTACCCATAAGCACCAAGACAGATGATATTATTAGATATCTTCACTCAAGGTTGGAGGAGGACACAACCCCGGATGCAATGGATAGTAGCCTGGAGGCGGATATCCTGAGGAAAATTCCCGAAGACGTTTCTGGAACGTATGTAGAAACAACGACACTATGGAAGCTACCGCAAGCATGTGCTGATAGATACATATCTAGATTCTTGCTAGTCTCGCTGAATATCGATGCCGTCCTGCAAGAAACTACGATCCATCGCAGGCGACAAAAGCTCAGCACAATGGCCGATGGCTTAGGGTTGGGGGGTGCATATGACGCAACGCTGGGTAGGATAAGAGGGCAAGGGCGGGAGAAAGCGAGGCTTGGCATGGCCACTTTGATGTGGATATCTCACGCGGAGCGGCCCTTGAAGGCCGATGAACTGTGCCACGCCCTAGCAGTCGAAATAGGGTCACCGAATCTCAATACCGACAATGTTCCTTCGATAGGTACATTGCTAACCTGTTGTCAAGGACTTGTTGTGGTGGAAAAGGAGGCTTCCACGGTCCGGTTGATCCACTTTACGCTTCAAGAATACCTCCGGGCTCATCCCGACCTTTTCGGCGCAGCTCACTCGGCAATGGCTGAAACCTGCCTAAGTTATCTGAATTCTCACCAGGTCAACGCCTTTTCGACAAGTCCCACCCCCAACCTCCAAGAAACCCCATTACTCGAGTATTCATCCCTATATTGGGGAGTTCACGCAAGAAGGGACCTTTCAAATTGTGCGAAACAGCTTGCGCTAAAGCTATTTGACGACTACAACAGCCACACCTCCGCTAAAATCCTCTTGAAAGCACAGAAGATGTGGGGTGTTGATGTGGATAAATTTTCCGGATTCAGTGGTCTACATTGCGCATCATTCTTTGGGATTATTGGGATCGTAGCTAGTTTGGTAGAGATGGAAGGTTGTGATATCAACCAAATGGACTTTACAGGTAGGGCGCCACTCTACTGGGCCTCCTGGAATGGGCAAGGAGGGGTGGTGAAAATGCTACTCGGACGAGACGACGTCAGCCCCGACAAACCAGATAACTACGGCCAGACGCCACTCTGGCGGGCTGCCTGCGGTGGGCACGAGGGAGTGGTGAAAATACTACTCGGACGAGACGACGTCAACCCCGACAATCCAGATAAGGGCGGCCGAACACCACTCTGGTGGGCTGCCTACTGTGGGCACGAGGGAGTGGTGAAAATACTACTCGGACGAGGTGACGTCAACCCCGACAAACCGGATAAGGGCGGCCGAACACCACTCTGGCAGGCTGCATGCAATGGGCACGAGGGAGTGGTGAAAATGCTGCTCGGACGAAACGACGTCAACCCCGACAGACCAGATAAGGACGGCCAGACACCACTCTGGTGGGCTGCCTGCCGTGGGCACGAGGGAGTGGTGAAAATGCTACTCGGACGAGACGACGTCAACCCCGACAAACCAGATAAGGGCGGCCGAACACCACTCTGGTGGGCTGCCTGCCGTGGGCACGAGGGAGTGGTGAAAATACTACTCGGACGAGACGACGTCAACCCCGACAAACCACGTAAGGGCAGCCGGACACCACTCTGGCAGGCTGCATGCAATAGGCACGAAGGAGTGGCGAAAATGCTACTCGGACGAGACGACGTCAACCCCGACAGACCAGATAAGGACGGCCAGACACCACTCTGGCAGGCTGCATGCAATGGGCACGAGGGAGTGGTGAAAATACTACTCGGACGAGACGACGTCAACCCCAACAATCCAGATAAGGACGGCCAGACACCACTCTGGCAGGCTGCATGCAATGGGCACGAGGGAGTGGTGAAAATACTACTCGGGCGAGGCGACGTCAACCCTGACAAACCAGATAAGGACGGCCAGACACCATTCTGGTGGGCTGCCTACAATCGGCACGAGGGAGTGGTGAAAATGCTACTCGGACGAGACGACGTCAACCCCGACAATCCAGATAAGGGCGGCCGGACACCACTCTGGCAGGCTGCCTACCTTGGGAACGAGGGAGTGGTGAAAATACTACTCGGACGAGACGACGTCAACCCCGACAAACCAGATAACGACGGCCAGACGCCACTCTGGCGGGCTGCCTACTTTGGGTACGAGGGAGTGGTGAAAATGCTACTCGGACGAGACGACGTCAACCCCAACAATCCAGATAAGGACGGCCAGACACCACTCTGGCGGGCTGCCTGCCGTGGGCACGAGGGAGTGGTGAAAATACTACTCGGACGAGACGACGTCAACCCCGACAAACCAGATAACTGCGGTCGAGCACCACTCTGATCGGCTGCTGGGAATGGGCACGAGGGAGTGGTGAAAATACTACTTGGGCAGGACGGCGTCAGCCCCAAAAAATTAGATAAGGACGGCAAAACACCGCTCGATCGGGCTACTGAGAAAGGGCACCGGAGGGTGATAGCACTACTCCTACCTCCAGGATCTGCCACCTCCAGCCTATCATAAGGGTTAGGAGCCATTGCCCCCTCACTACCTTCCAATGCGGATGGCTTGTGCGCCATTCCCGCATGGACCGCAACAGCTCCACAACACGCCCATCGCCGCCATTACCTCCTCCCTCTCACCCCCGCCTAACCTCCCCTTGCAGTTCAAGTCTCCACCTTGTCCTAATACCCGCCTTTTCCTTCTCCCTGGATTATTCCTACGACAGAACCTCAGCTTAAATATTTCTTTTCGGTCGCGGGCCTGCATCTATCGATTTCTGTTTACAGTCTAGAGTTTGGCGTTGGTAGGAGATATTTCTCTTTTAAGCCCGTATGACTCGAGAAATTTCCATCATAATTACCCCCTCCCTTGTTTTCTGGTTGTATATTCTCTTTGCATATCGATTGTTTCTTTAATTTTCCCTTTCCCCCCATCTGATGTATAGACATGAGGGTTGGTTAGATATAGATGTAGAAAAGCATATGAAGTTCAAGTATTCCTAACGACTCGTGAGAAGTGACGAAAAGTAAGATGTTAGCTAAGGTATAGTGATTTGTTTCCACGGAGGGCATATGGTAGTTTGATGAAGACTATGTTTAGATATGATACCACTACCCCCCCGAGCTCCACCCGAATCTAGTACGCCGCCCACACTTGCTACTCTTATCATATCATACCTCTCTAGGAAAAACTTACGCAATAAGAAGCCCCTTAACCACCAAACCAAACCCCATTCCGCCACTACCACATCATAACCTCGAAAAAATAAATCCTAATAGAGCCAACTGTACGCATGGCCTTAGATATGCTAGCACAGTCCCTAGGCAAAAGTGTTCTTGAATATGCTTAGTCAGATCTCGCATTTTCACAAACACTATCGCCTAGGGACTATATGCTATTATAATATTATCATAACCTCCAGCGATATATCCCTTACTAGCGGCTACAGTATGACTTACATCTGCCAAGGGTGTCCCGCAAGACACCAAACCCTATCATTTCATTCAGGCCAATGTTGCTATGTCTTGGCACCCCATCATTCCCCACAGATACCTTACTACATTTTCCTCTCTCATGTTATAATTACCTCGTTGTAGAATCTTCTGCTCACCAATGGAAGATTCTTAGAGTTCCCGGCATCCACTGCACTAAGAGGAGGGTGGTACCCCAGTTACCCGGGCTGCCTAATTTTCGATCGACTCTGAAGCTGGTTGATTTCCTTTTTTGTTCCCCCCCCCACCCCTCCCGCCTCCCTGGCAACAATAATACGTTAGGGGACGAGGAAGAACTAGATGCATCATGGTGATTTTTGTCTGTATAGTTGGTATTCTCTTGCGACCGTTTTTTTAGTCTTTGTATAGTTTAGATTATTGTAAAGGAGATTGAGCGGGTGGAGGTGTCCATCCGTGAGCTTTTAGAATCCTCCACGTTGTCCCGCTTGTGGTAATTCGTATGACTAGAGCACTGTCTTTCAGCTATTCTTTCTGCTGATCGAAATAAGTTTGTGAGACTGAAAATTATTAGAGGGGCCTGGGCGGTGTTGGACAGTTTCTGGGTTGTAATCCCACCCCTCTGGTGGGCCAGTTTTAAGGGAGCACCAAAACCTACCCAACTCACCCTACTCTCACTGCCTCCCGTACCCGCTATCTCTGGCCCCAACCCTGACGCGTCTCGTCGGTCAGATATAGTCCTGGCCCCTCTGACCCTCTACTATAAATGCCTCGCTCTCCCGACTCCCTCTTCTCTCGTCATTCTTACCTAGTGGGTGAGTCCACCGCTAATAAATGGTTGGCTCTCGAGGCTTCCTACCGCCATTGCAATTCGCGGGCAGCTGGGTAGCTTAATTTTTGGTTTATACCTGAGACTTGTTTCTTCTTTTGTTGGTGGTCATCTTCCTGACCTTAGATCCAGGATGTTTAGGCAACATGCTGGGGATGTGATGGAAGCCAGGGATCTACTTTTTTGTTTCAAGTTGGATCGGCTCCGAGTCACCACAGATCTGCAGGAGAAGTCGATACACATGGTGTGCTTTTGCGGACCTGAGTCTTATGGGCTTTTTGGTGTAATAAAATGTCTACCACCCTTGCCTCCTTAGGGGGAGAGCTCCGCTCCACAATTTCTGCCATGTTAATAGTCAAGATTTCTCCCCTTACTTCAAGACATCTCCGAGATCATGGAGACTGGGGCCCTCCCCCTAGGCTGAATCAACTCATCCATTGCCTTCTCCCACTATGGTATTGCTATACTCCTTGAATCGCACCACTTTCGCTGTAATCGTGCGTGTGGAATTCTAACCTACCATACCAGTACCGGCATCAGGCAAGCCCTCCTCATAGTAGACGCAGGGGATTGGCATTAGATGCAATGCCTGGAGAGGACGGAGGCCACATCATCAACTTATGTATTCGGGGGTTCTTATATGACACCCTCCCATTATAGACCTCAATGAGTAACCTGAAAATATGCCATCTCCCCCCGATATGCAATTCCTTGCCATGAGCATGCATAAATGTATTGTAGGAACCTCCGGATAGCTTCCCTCCCACCTCCATTTTATCTATGGACAGACTGGTTTCTTACCCAAGTCCTCTCCCTTCCTTCGTCTCCTCACTGGGCCCTTTCCCATTTTCACCTTGAGCATTGCAAGGACTACATGAGGTAGTGAGGCTAGCTCTTGGGAGGAACTTGTTCTCCTAGTGTTTTTCCTCGATTCCGTAGTTTCCCAGGAGTGCAGGCTACTTGTCCCAGGCGAGATGTATCCAGAAACAGGGATTCGCCAGACATGTGGCAGAAAGCCGTGGGTAGCACAAACTCATCACTCGTATTTCAGGATATTTCTTGCCTGGGACGAGCACGTAATTTAAGATTTATCGGATAAGGCCATTCATTATTCCCTCCCATTCCCCCCGCTTCTTTTTCTATCCCCTCGCAGCCTGCTATGCTGGAGGGTAGTGGGGTAGGATAGGTCGGCTTAATAGCTGGTAATGCCCTCCTATATTCTAAATCGAAAGAGGGATATATGATTCCGGCCGCTTATACACAACACCTCGATTGAAGCAACGGGGGACGCCTTGGCATAAGTTTAGGTCAAAAACAGAAGCAATTAAGCCTTTAGCCCTAACAAAATTATAATAAAAAAAATATAAAAAAACACTTCTCCTGTAGTGGTTTGAACATCTATAAGTTTTTTCCATAGCCGATTTTACGCCAAGGCGTCCCCTGTTGCTTGTAAGCGGCCGGAACCATATCATTCGTAGCGTGGCTAAACTTGCCGCGCCGGCGCTGCAATCCTCCCTGATGCGAAACCCTCGACCCTATCATTTCTTGTCGGCAAAAATTCACAAAGTCTTGGCACCAGGCTTCTTTACTACAAGTACCTCTCTCCCCCCGCTCCCTCTTCTCTCCTCATACTTACCTGGTGGCAGAGTCCTCCGCTCATCAAGTGTGGACCCTCGCAGTGTCCCATCTTCATTGCACTTCGGAGATGGGCGCTACGCCAGCTGTCTTCGGGCACCTGGGCTGCTCAATTTTTGATTTACCATTGAGATTCGCTTCTCCTTTTTTGTCGTCACCTTTCTGGCCGCAGGGCGAGGGGGTGAAGATAACATAGCGAGAAAATAAGGTCCGTCTAAGCTTTAGCTGTACCTCGTAGGTTACGTTACTGTGCTAGTCTCAGATGATTTCTCTTTCCCTATGTACGATACCGCAAAAACTTGAATAATTGGACGGTATGTTACTTAGTCCCAAATTCCCTTCCCCGGAACGGAGCGACAAACACAGCAAAAACACAGCCTCTTCTCCCTTCCAAGACAAAAAATTAAAGAAATAATCGATATGCAAAGAGAATATTATACAACTAGAAAAAAAGGGAGGGGGTAAATATGACGGAAATTTCTAGTCATAGGAACTTATCTCAATAGTAATATTATAAGAGAAATATCTCCTACCAACGCCAAACTCTAGACTGTCAACAGAAGCCGATAAATCCTGACCCGTGACCGAAAAGGAATATTTAAACTGGGGTTCTATAGTAGGCATATTCCAGGTATGTATGATAGAAGGGAAAGGCGGGTATTAGGACAAGGTGGAGACTTGAACAACAAGGGGAAATTAGGCGGGGGTGGGAGCGAGGAGGCAATGGCGGCGATGGGGGTGTTGTGGAGCTGTTGCGGTCTATGCAGGAATGTCACCCAGGCCAGCCGCCATCGGCACTGGAAGCCGATGAGGGGGCGATGGCTCCTCGCCCTTATGACAGGCTGGGGGTAGCAGATCCTCGAGGTATGAGTAGCGCTATCACTCTCTAGCGTGATGTATAATAATCCCAGTTGTAGAGCACTGCATTAGGAGCAGAGATAGCGCAGGCAAAGGGAAGCGCACAAATGTATGGAGGAACACCAAAGTGTGGACAAGCGAACGTTCTAGGGCATGAACGGATATATAGAGCATATGCGGACATAGGGCTACCACATGTACGAGCAGAGTTTTCACTACTTAAGGTGAACCGTAGCTAGCAACCTCCATAGATCATACTTTTAGCAACAAGGTTCTGGCACAGCGGATTCCGAGTTCAGATACGGATTTGACGCAAGTTGATTGTATATAGCAGATATAAAAGAGTGTGACGAAGAACTTATCAAAAGAAAGAACAATCGGAATGCAATCGAACAGAAGTGAGGAATAAGATAAAGCAAAGACAGACAGGAACGGAGTGCGGTAAACTGATAGTGAACAAATAATGAGAAAAACAGGCTTCCTTATATCCTAGCCATCCTCTGTGGATGCTTCCTGCGCATGCACAATCCTGCTTCTCACTTTCTCCCACTTAGTAGTTTCGACATGCACCTTCGTGAATTCGGTCCGAGGTTCCATCAGAATTCCCGAGGTAAGGGTATGGCGGCCAGCCGCAGGTTGGGTGTGAAGCCGAGGATAAGGTTCGGGTATCGTGAGTGTTCCTGTTTCAGTGCCGAATGATTGGTGTTTGATGTTGTTGCATTAACTATGCGGAATGGTAGTCGGAGGTTGTATGAGCTAACAGTGGTGGAACAATGTTAGAGTAATGGTACGTAACGGATAATAGTAGTTGCGTTTCGGATCCTGCCCGCATGGGAATATATGCATGTGATGAGCAGTCAAAAATCCAACACATACGAACATCTCCTCCCGTTAATATACGAGCATCCGATCGTACCACCTCCATCGTGGCGCCCTCCCTCAGCAGCTCCATCGAACGGTGTTTTGCCATTCTCATCTAGTGTGATTTGTTGGGGTTGGCGTCGTCTCGTCCGAGTAGCATTTTCACCACTCCCCCGTGCTCACCGTAGGCAGCCCCCCAGAGTGGTGTCTGACCTTCGTTATCTGGATTGTCGGGGTTGACGTCGTGTCGTCCGAGCAGCATCCCCACCACTCCCTCGTGCCCATTCCTAGCAGCCCACCAGAGTGGTGTTTGGCCATTGTCATCTGTATCGTCGGGGTTGATGTCGTGTCGTTCGAGCAGCATCCCCACCACCCCCTCGTGCCCATTCCTAGCAGCCCACCAGAGTGGTGTTTGGCCGTAGCTATCTGGATTGTCGGGGTTGACGCCGTCTCGCCCGAGTAGCATTTTCACCACTTCCTCATGCCCACAGTAGGCAGCACACAAGAGTGGTGTCCGGTCATCGATATCTGGATTGTTGGGGTTGACGTCGTCTCGCCCGAGTAGCATTTTCACCACTCCCCCGTGCCCGCCGTAGGCAGCCCGCCAGAGTGGTGTCTGACCTTCGTTATCTGGCTTGTTGGGATTGACGCCGTCTCGCCCGAGCAGCATTCCCACCACTCCCTCGTGTCCGTTCCTAGCAGCCCACCAGAGCGGTGTCCGGCCATCGTTATCTGGCTTGTCGGAGTTGACGTCGTGTCGCCCTAGCAGCATCCACACCACTTCCTCGTGCCCATTCCTAGCAGCCCACAAGAGCAGCGTTCGGCCACCGACATCTGTATTGTCGGGGTTGATGTCGTGTCGTCCGAGCAGCATCCCCATCACTTCCTGGTGCCCATTGCATGCAGCCCACAAGAGCAGTGTTTGGCCGTCGATATCTAGACTGGGGTTGACGTCGCCTCGTCCGAGTAGCATTTTCACCACTCCCTCGTGCCCACTGGAAGCAGCCCACCAGAGTGGTGTTCGGCCATCGTTATCTGGCTTGTCGGGGTTGACGTCGTTTCGTCCGAGCAGTATTTTCACCACTCCCTCGTGCCCACAGCAGGCAGCCCACCAGAGCGGTGTTCGGCCATCGTTATCTGGCTTGTCGGGGTTGACGTCGTGTCGTCCGAGTAGTACTTCCACCACTCCTTCGTGCCCATTCCGAGCAGCCCAATTGAGCGGTGTCCTACCTGTAAAGTCCATTTGGTTGATACGAACACGTTTTTTTAAGAATCTACGCTTGGGCTCCCCCCGCCAAGACAAGAAAAATGCGTTAAAAACCATTCCCCGTAAAATTAATGAGGCTTTAGTTCCCCCTCAACTTAATCGCCAATTGAAAAAAAATGTTTAAAATTCTTTCATACACATATAAAAATAGAGAATCATCTAGAAAATCATTTAATATATCATTTAAGCCCCTACTTACCATAAACCTATATAATTACTCTGTCTATTTTATTTCTTAAATTTCAGAGACAAGTGACTGAAGACTCTGACCAATAGGATTATCCTACCTTAATAAAGTATTGTTATGTCTATAATAATCCATTGTTTTCACTTCTTAATACTGTTTGATGGTGTTAGCTCTGCAACAAATCTCATCTGAAAAAAACCTAAGTGACTTCAACCACAAACACAACAATAAGTAGTTACTCAATTGAGGTAGGATTCGCCACAGATACTTCAGAAGCAGGTAGTATTCTTAATTCCAAAAAATCTTTTTCCATTTTTCACATTTTGGTATTTAGAATCAACAGTATGTAAGGCTCATAAAAAAGATTTGAGCTTATGGATATATACTCTATATTATTATGGTGCAAAGGCTTTCTAAGCAAAAAAAAATTGCTAGGCGCTGGGTGCCCATGTGCAGGTCCTAGAGAGAATGCATTCATATAATAACCTTCCATCTCTGCCAAACCAGCTCAAATCCCGATAATCCTGAGGAAGGATGCGCAATGAAAACCACTGAACACGGAAACCCTATCCACATCAACACCTCACATCTTCTGTGCTTTCAAAAGGATTTTGGCGGATGTGTGACTGTTGTAGTCGTCAAATAGCTTTTGCGCAAGCTGTTTTGCATCTGAAAAGCCCCTCCTTTCGTGAACTCCCCAATATAGAGAAGAATATTCGAGGAATGGTGTGCCCTGGAGGCCGGGGGGGCACCGGTCGAAAAGGCCTTGACCTGGTGAGAATTCAGATATGTTAAGCAAGTTTCTGCCATTGCTGAGTGAGCTGGGCCGAAAAGGTCGGGATGGGCCCGGAGGTCTTGAAGCGTAAAGTGGATCAACCGGACCGTGGAAGCCTCCTTTTCCACCACAACAAGTCCTTGACACCAGGTTAGCATGTACCTATTGAAGGAACATTGTCGGTATTGAGATTCAGTGACCCCACATCGACTGCTAGGGCGTGGTGCAGTTCATCCGTCTTCAAGGGCCGCTCCGAGTGAGATATCCACATCAAAGCAGTCATGTCGGGCCTCGCTTTCTCCCCCTTTTCCCTTATCCTACCCAGCGTTGCGTCATATGCATCCCCCAACCCTAAGCCATTGGCCATTGCGCTGAGCTTTGTCGCCTGCGATGGATTGTGGTTTCTTGCGGGACGGCATCGACATTCAACGAGACTACCAAGAATCTGGATATGCACCGGCCAGCGCATTCTTGAGGTAGCTTCCCTAGTACCGTTATTTCTACATACATTTCGAAAACGTCTCATTGCATTTGGGGTTGTGGCCTCCTCTAACCCGGAGCGAATATATCTAATAATATCATCTGTCTTGGTGCTTACGGATAGATTCGTCACTCTCCCTGAAAAACGCCTTCCGATCTCGGGTCGAATGTGCGGTCTTCCAATCACGAATACTTTAGTGGCTGGAGTCTTTTGGAGAATTTGGCTTAGCGAACCAAGAAGCTTGACTCGACGTTCTGGCACACATTCGTCCAGAGCGTCGACGCATATGAACGTGCGCTTTCCGGAAGAGGCAGTCGGTAGCATCTTCACAATATCGGTATGTCGTGGTCTCCGCCCACCAATGAAATTTTTCTGCTCCTCATAGGCTCGGGTTATTTCCCCCGGCACCTCTCCTAACCCGACCACAAGTTGTTTGAGCAAGGCGCCCAGAATACTCGTTGATGACTGCTCTCGTTGAGCCGTGGAGTCGGAGTGGAAGCAAGCAACGGCGATATTTTGTCCTCCTGCCTGATCACACAGGCTATCTACCACCAACGAACTAACATCACGGCTTGTCAGTACTCGCCCTTTTCTCCTATACCGCGAGGTTCGTGGCTGTTACCTAATATATGTTTTGCCGACCCCGGGATCTCCATAGCTGAACAAAACTGCTTCATGGGATTCACCTTCCTTGCCACTGGCACTCGAGCTTCTAAATTCCTCGGTTTGTAAGTTCCCCTACATTTTCGACCCGGCGGTCTTGAATGCCTTGATGCCGTGGCTCGGGATCTAGTGGGGAAAGCCAGGCTAGGATATTAGATCGGTCATCGGCAACTGTAAAATGATTTGACACGCTAATAGTGGTGTTAAAAGAGTAGGTATTACGACTGAAAGATTCCGGCATTTTCTCTTTCGCAGGTTAGGAGGTTGTATCATAGATGACGGGGAGAGGGTTCCTGTGGCCGGCTGCTGGGATTCCGGGGCTGAGGAAAAGCCGGGTTATTTGTGGAACTTCGTTGATACTTTGGGCCCGCCTTATCAATCTCCCTCAGATTCGTGCCAACAGTGCCCTGTCTGGGCCACCGCATCAAGAGTAGGAAATGGCACACCTTTTCTGGAAAATATTACGTTTACAAGGCAATAAGTAGAGAGAACGTAGCTCGTCAGAGTGAAAATAGGCGAAGTATCCCTAGCCTTTAGAGCCCATACCTGCTCTTCCAAAACAAGGGAGGAAAAAGAAAATTTTCCATTCTTTCTGTACTCCGCCGATCGCCAACCCAATGGTTTACGAGTAGTGTCTGATTCTGCCATACCACCTCGCAGCAGGATTGGCGGGCCCCACAACCCTATTGATGAAGGCTAGGTTCTCCTATCTCCTAGTCCCTATGGGGCAAGTTTATTTTTCAATTTTCCTTCCCTACTATGATAATAATAATATTATTATTATATTCGTTGCCCAGCCATTATTAGCTTAGCCCATAGCCATCAGACGGCAACCCCTGACATTAAACCCTCAGCCCTATCATTTCTTGTCGGCCAAAATTCAGAAAGTCTTGGCACCCAGTCTTCCTACTATAAGTACCTCCCTCCCCCCACTCCCTCTTCTCTCCTCATACTTACCTGGTGGCAGAGTCCTCCGCCCATCAAGGGTGGGCTCTCTTAGCGTTCCATCTTCATTGCACTTCGAAGATGGGTACTACGTCAGCTGTCTTCGGGCACCTGGGCTGCTCAATTTTTGATTTATCTCCGGGACCTCAACTCTCCCTTTTTGTCATTGTCTTTCTGGCCACCGGGCGAGGAGATAAGGACAACATCCTCGGAAATCAAGATCCATCCGAGCTCTATTATTGTGAATTGCCTAAATTATTGCACTCTACCTTAAGGGTCAGAGTACTATACCAGCGGGATTCGCTCCCGAGTCATGTCCTGGACAATGTGAGAGGTGAAGGTAAAATATTGAGTCTAGTAAATCAGTAGTCGCCCCCTGTGCTCTGAACTAGATCCACGACCAGCCCGTCACCCAATCATTACCCTAGCCCGAAACCACCTCTCGTTGACCCCCCCCGCCGCATGTGAAATCACCAGCCCTATCATTTCCTGTCGGCCAAATCCTAAAAGCCTTGGCATCCCCATCTCTCCGCTATAAATACCTCTCCCCCCCACCTCCTCTTCTTCCTCCATCCCCTTGAGCCATCTCTATCCCCTTGAGCCATCTCTATCCCCTTGAGCCATCTCTATCCCCTTGAGCCATCTCTATCCCCTTGAGCCATCTCTATCCCCTTGAGCCATCTCTATCCCCTTGGGCCACCTCCACCCCCTTCCATCCCATCCCCTTGGGCCACCTCCATCCCCTTGGGCCACCTCCATTCCCTTGGGCCACCTCCATCCCCTTGGGCCACCTCCATCCCCTTGAGCCATCCAAAAGACTCCCCCATTTTGACTTTTTTTGGGTTTTCCCCTCCCCATACGTATTGTGCCTGGTAGCAGTATCCGCCGCTCACCAATGGTCAATTCTCAGAGCTCCCCATCTCCACTGCACTACAAGGTGGGGACTGCGCCAGTGCTGCCTTCGGGTACCTGGGCTGCCTAATTTTTGATTTACCATCGAGATTTATTTCTCCCTTTTTTTTTTTTTTTTTTTTTTTTTTTGCTTGCCATTGTCTTCCTGGCCGCAGAGCGAGGGGATGAAGGCAAAGTGTAAAGACAGCTAGATATTCATGTCTCCCGGAACGGCTCTGAGTTACTGTGAATTTGCATGGGGACCCAATAGCTTCATCAGAATGGGTGTTTCTCGGGGTTGGGTGCCGGGATCCCTTTAGTGAAGCCCCGCAATCGACGTCCCTTATAACATCAGAACTTGTCCCTAAGATAAAAACTCTAACCCATGACTTCCGCCGCTATCATGGGCATTAAACTAAGAGGTCTCCCCCTTCCGCCCAAGCGCCACTAGAGGAAAAGAGTTCACCCTCGTAACTGTTTGAGATGAGGATAGTGCATTCACACACCGCCGTTACTACGGATCCCTTCTCGCAATTCCCGATCTAGAGTAGCTGGTTGATTAGCGACACCGTTTTCGTCAACTATCACACAATACCGCAGGCCAAAGCCAACCCCTGGTCCATAAGTCTTGGAATCTCCATTAGTCTATAGAACCCCTCCCCCCGCCTCGTATTGCTCCGCTTTTTTCTTTTCTGTAGAGTTCTCGCACTCGTCGGAATCCTTCACACTCAAACCATCGCGGAACCGGCCCTCCACTTTTATCGGCTGCCTTCATGAATTGCGCCGGTTCTCACGGCTGCCTAACCTCACAGCACTGAGAAGTTGAGGCCGCCGTATCAAACAGTCCTTTGGGCGTTTGGGTTTCGCAACTTTTGATCTTGACATTGTGCTCCGCGAGAGCCTGCTGTTGTCCTTCTGGCTGCCGTGCGAGGGGGAAAAAGTGGATTGCGTTTGTACAGGTGAAGTATGAAGAGCGTGTGGTTTTGGCGGAGGAGGGAGGGGAGCGGAGGGATGACGGAAGAAGTAGATTGGTCTTTGTTGTGTCCGTACTGTACCGTGTGTTACTCACTTTTATGATTGTAATTGGCCTATAATCAGCACTCACTTCCCGCTCTAGTGTTCATAACTACCTTGCCCAATTGCATTCAATAATACTCTCCCACCTATAACCACAGGTTCCAAAGCAATGGTATGGATGCCGGGCTTGGATGAAGATTTTTTTCCGGGCGTTTTCTCTCAAAAATCAGTATTATTCGTTGATTTGATTTCTTCTGATTTTTTTTTTTCAAGGCCTATCAAAGGGCTATGTTTCTAACATCTCTAAATTCTCGCGACTACCATAACATTTAACGACACTCACCACAATGCTCACACCTAAGTTATGATAACCAGTCAATCCACCGCCCCCACTACCCACTCTCGTCCTCGCGCTCGCCCTTTCATATATTAGCTCTTACACAATGAGCTACGCCTAGAACACGATCCTCCGACCCCTGAGAGTTCCAAATCTAGTAGAATATATGCTCATCCAATCCCTCTCGCGGCAACACCGTCACAGAACGGTACGTTGGGACAAGGACTACAGCAATGGACGCAAAAGAAAAGCAAGCAGGTGGAAAGCACTCCCGCCCCCACTATACTCAACTATGATATAATACCCATTCCCACGGGCCATATATCAGAGCAGAAAGTTTAATACTCCCAATAGCAAAAAGGGCAGTTCGTCAAATTACTTTTTTTTTTCTTTCCAAAAAAAAAGCCTACTATCATGCATCCACCACACAGCGATTACCACACATAGCTAACCGAGAATATCCCCGGCTTTGGAAACTTAATACTACAGGTAAAACAGAACACCCATTCTCCTCTCTCTTCACTCTCACCCGAGATATAATACAAAGGTTCTTTTGGGGAGCTAGCTCCCTTCCTCTCTCCGATCAAGTCAAAAAAAAAAGATCACAACTATGTGGGCACGAAGGGTGACCGCCAAAGGCGAAGATGGGGGCAACCTACTTTACCATACCATATTCAGTGGATTTTACTAAGGGCACTTCTAGAAACCAGCTCTCACTACCCCCTCGACAATCCCTCTCCCCCGCACTCTCGAAACAGCACCCACCAGATGTCTCGAGCCGGAAATACATGCGCAGCTTGTGGGCAAGTTATCATAGCTAGCAAAGAAGCGGGTAGGTAGGTAAGCCATCTCTTCAGATGCGCCCGATCACGTATACCTCAAGGCTACCTACAGCACTACACTCAGAAACCCCGCCCGATCATTCCATCCCATGGCATCGCCACGCTCCTACATATCTCACCCCCGGCAACCACAAACTCCCTGGAAAGTAAGGAATAATCCAACTGAGGCAACCTCCACGAAGAAACATAACAACCCTTCCCATAACTCTACCCCTCCAACTCTCCACAAACCTCTGCAATCACATTCATAAGAAATAACCTCCGCCCCCCCCCCCGCACCTCCTACCCCCATCTACCCAACTCGACATTCTCCAGCTCCCCCTCCAACCCATGACCAACCACCCCACCCCTCCGCTTCTTCCTCTCCTCCTCTCCCCCCTCTTCCTCCTCCTCCTCAGGAACCTCAACCACAGTCTCCAATACCCCAACCCTCTCCTTCCCCTTCCCCTCTCCCTTCCTGTGCCTACCCCTGCTCCCGCAAATACCACCCCTAACCTCCGAAACTCCAGCGTTAATCCCCCTTTCTTTCCCTCCTCGACCAAGTATCAGCGAACAGCACCGGGACCAAGTAAAGGGCAGGGATGATGCACCATTGCCGCCGGTAGCTCCGCCACCCTTCCTGGGAACCCGCTTGCCCAGGAGAAAGCCAACGCCGAAACGGTACACGCCGTAGCCAGCGAGGAATGCCAGGGCGAGGAATATGGCGATGAGGGAGAGGGCGGCGATGACGGCGGAGCCTGTGTTCGATTTGCGGTCCGCGTATGTGACCACAAGTGGTGGGGATGATTGGGGTGAGGGTGGGCTAAAGGGGGAGGCGTTGGGGGACAGTGTAGGGGGTTGGTAGGCCTCGGAGGTGTTCATGGGGAGGAGCGGTGACATGCTGGTTTTTGTGCGTTTTTCGTTGACGAATTAAAGAGCTGTGTGGGGTCTCTCTATGCGCGCTTGAGCTTGCTTCTGATGGTTTGGAATTTTGGAAATCCAAGGATATTTGATGGTTAAGTCAGGGGATTTTAACAGAGGCATTTATTTGGTTCTATTGTTCGATTCAATGGCTGCTGCCCCATTATAATTGAGACTGCAGTGCTGTCCGAGCCACAATGGCATCTATGGGATTGAATGTCACATGTTGGCCCGACTCCATTCTATCTAACCAACCCCAAATGGCACTCCGAGTGATGACATATGAGCCATCCTTGTCACACGCATATTCCTGCTTCAGTCCCAAACCCTATGGCTACATATTCCCAAACATTCATTCCCCACCCTCCCCAACCATATTTCCGAACAAAAGGTCGTTCTTCGTCTCCCGATCCCAAACCACCACCCCATCACTCCGCCTCCTAAAGTACGCAACCCGATGTAAGGGGATAAACTCCAGATCCGTCTGCTCCATCTTCCATTTTCCAACGTCCATCTCTCTAATTCCTTTAAACCTGTCTTCATATCCTATCAGAAAATCACCCGAGTCCAAAGATGGATCCCACTTGATCCGATTGATCACATCGAGTGCCGGCCGGAGCTTTCTGCCTGGCACAGGCTTTTTGGGCTGTTTTTTGGCTCCTGACGACGGTGTCGCTTTAACACTCGAATAACTCTGATCATCATCACCCGGGTATTCTTCATCCGAGCCCTGCTTAGCACCAATAAGGTTATCTTCATCGTCTATGAGATCGTCCTCGATTCCATCACCGCCCCAATCCCGATCGTCTGCTTTGACATTCCCCAAAGAGGACCCCCGCGCATGCTGGACTTGGATCCACGAGTCTGTAGAATCATATTCAAGCACAACTATTGAGCGCTCTTTGAGATGCCGCTCAAATCCTTGTAGAACCTCCAAGAACGCACTCTCATCCTTTCGCTTTTGCTCTTTCGACCTCTCGTCTCCGGTATCACCATTGGACAGCCCAACAAGGTAAAATCCTCGCAGTTCAGTCCACTCATCGAGCTCAGCGGTGCTAACGAACCTCCGCGGCCAAGCCCGCGCAAATATGAAAGGCGCTTTAGCATTTAGTTCTGGTTCTCTTAGTACGTATCTCTCTAAAGGGAAAAGTCATACAAACCGACTAAAAGCAAGGGGATCGTGCTTTCCACCCATAGAGCTAATGCCTTTCCTCTCCTCAAGGCGTTTCCCCAATACTGAACGTCGATCTTCACATAGCTCCCATACTCGGCTAAAAACTCATTTTCTCTCCCCATCAACCTTAGGTCCCATCGGCCACTACGAAGAGCCTTTTCCGCAAGTCCAAACTCCCGTGTTAATGCGGATATACTATGTCTGGTGGCATTTCTCGCAACATTGACCACCGGGGCATGGATGCTAGTAATAACCATCGGTTCCCGAGAAAACCGCTGATACCGGGCTCCAACTGAGAACTCCGGATCATAAATAATCTCCGCTAACCAATCGGTTTTCGAGTAATGGCCGAAAAACAACCTAACGATATTTGCCGCAGTAACACCCTTTGGATCTCCATCTGCGAGTTTGCATATGCGTGCCAACAGCAGGGTGATGTGAAAGCCACCGAGATATCCGAACCGTGAAGAAAAAATTCCACTCGCAAGAGCCCATATCTTGATGAAGCGATATGCTAGCCGGAAGGCATTGAGATTTGGTATTGTGCGAAGGAGAAATTCAGTATCTCGATAGGAGTTAAGAGATCTGAGCACGTGCGCCGGCAATGAGAATATCGAGTCATTCGGAGGCAGAAGTGGAATAGTTGACCAACTGCCATTGGTAAGCATCGATTAAGAGTAATTTATAAATAGTAACTTACTGCTCGATTATCGCCGGGGCCTGACAGTACTGCAGATCAAATTTTATATTCCCGGCCTTCATCTCCAAGACAGGGACCTTGGCATCAACAAATCTTACCAAGCGGATTCCCCGTTCACCACCAAACCTCCTAATCCTTTGTCTCGCAATCTCAAAAAAGGTCTTGGTAGAAATTGTTGAAATACAGAGGCAATCCACGTCAGAATCTTTATCATAGACACCCAGAGCATAACTACCCACGGGGGCCAAAATAATCGGGATAGCCCCACGAGATGGTTTATATTCGACCCCAACCACCGATTCCTGCTCTTGTAGCAAAACATCTCTTAGGGATGTTATAGCAGTTTCTCTAGCACTACGATCGGCCCTACAAGGCATGTAGGGGTCAACAAGTGTTTTCAGAAGCTGATCATCGACATCTACCTCCGGGAGCTGTAACTTGGCACTGCTTCTCTTCCCACCCATATCTCCAACGTCCGGGCGGAAGCTCAACGTGGCGGTGACACCCCAATGGTCACTACCACATTCCAGTGTTTTCCCACCATCCTGAGAATCAATTACTGGAAACCCAAATCGCCGTACATGCCTAACCCTCAAATTTCCAGTGCTTTTGATCAGAACCCGGTCGTACCTCTGGGGGCGAGGATCATTGCCCCATTGCACAATCTTCGCCGCAACTGGATTCGTGTATGGATTGAACGTGGCTCCCCATTCTCCCTCCCCCTTGATCTTTACAACAGTATTATCCGCCTCGTAAGGGACATCATCCTCTTCGTTTAGGCCAAAAAATAATTCCCAAGAGTCAGAGAAGACCTCCTCATCAATTAGCCCTTTCCTGACTAACTCGTGAGTATCTTTTGAGATACTTCTGTTAGCAAACGCCGAATCAATGCTTTGCATTGAGGTCTGGAGGTTGAAATCGCCCGCTACAACCCACTCACTAGTAGAGTGTTTAGTGCGCAGATATGCCGAGAGTGTCTTCAACTGAATAGCTTTTGCTAAAACACTCCCATCACCAAGGCCACAAGTAAGATGGACAGTTGCCACAACAAGTGGGTTATCAGGACCTCCTAGTTTCGGAAATGATGCAATAACTGCACCTTTATGGCGTTTGGCGAAGTCAAGCCATCGCCATTCGAAAGGTCCGCATGAAGCTGTAGCAAAGATAACACAATTCCTTATGCTAGGGAGAACCGAGTTTGGAGAATGTGTGCACAGAGGGTATCGAGTTCGAATGGCGTTGTTCAAGAGAAGATATTGGAGAAAATCATCGGTCACTTCTTGAAGACAAAGTATTGAGGGTATCGCTAAACTCGGTGGAGTAGGATGGATCGAAAGAATCGCATTGATTAGGAGCGGATATCTTTCAACCGGGGGCGGAAATGGAGAATCTATCAAGACATTGTAGGTAGCTATTGTAATGTCTTTCGAGAGGAACCTTCGTCCTTGGATGCTTGTGATGTCAGTCGGAACCCAATCATCACTTTCGGTAGAAAATTGATAAGAGATCCCCGGCCCGACGCTTCCGAAATTCTCTCCCGGATCACCAAGGCTCAGCCCCTGAAATTCACCCAGATTCTCTCTAGACACTCTGTCAATCCCCAACACCGTATCCTCTTCCTCACCCTCCCCTTCTCCCGCCTCCCCGGCATCCCGTCTTCCCAGAAGGATTTCATCAACAACCCTCATGTTTCCGTCCTCATCTCTCTTCATAACTGCCAGCCTTGTTACAAACCATTTAAACGGCTCGCTTGAAATCCCGTTCGCCATCACCAGTTTCCCAGCCTTAGATAACAAAGAATTCAGTGGCACCAAGTCCAAAGAAGTCTGCCCCAAGGTAAGATGCGGTCTATAAACACCATCACCTGTCCTTCCTCTTTTTGTGTATTGGCCAGATAGTAACCCCTCAAGCCGCCTCAGGGCTTCCCCGGACGCTGTCTCCGGGTCCCCAACCAGCCCACCACCATGCGGACCAGGCGAGAGGAATACCGTAGCATTCTGTTTATGTTGGAAGCTCCCGGCCCGATCCAACTTTAACCAAAATCCAAGTCCATCGCCCTTGCTCTCCTCAATCACCCTTCGGAAATTTTGAACAGCTGACGGGAGACTCTCGGGTGTAACGAAGGGGTAGAGCACGTTGAGATGCGGAGGCCATCTCAAGTAGGACTTATCATACAGCGAACGGAGGGCATTAATCTGCGGGTGATAGAAAGCCGGAGGGATAATAGCAATTGCAGTCTGGTAAGAGGAAAGTGATTGTCCCTGAGATAAAGGGGTACCGCTAGTAGGAGTCGTCATGATCGATACCTCCTAGTGCCCAGGGTTAGGTTTATCGTTCCCTTGAAGGCTAAAGCTTGAGAGATCTACCTTCTTCCAGAATTTGTTAAGATGCCTAACAACGATAAGTTGAAGGTACCAATACGGTACACCGGTAGCCGTGCTGTGCCTTTCCTACCACTCTCAAAGGTACCGGGTATAGTATTGCTGCAATGTAGCGCAGGGGAGAGAGAAGCCAAAATTTGAAGTTCAGCCTTCGGCGGCAGATCGGATACCAGCAGGCGGGTCCAGTGTCGAAATCAACAACCTACAGAGAGAGACCTTTCGGCGCTTCTTATTGTAAAATTAACAAACCAACACTTCATACAATCCTCATGAGCCCACCGGGTATGAATGACTTCAAGGTGCCGGTACTAGTACATGTGGTACCAGTCACCATTGACTAACTCGTTTGTTGAGTCATCGAGAAGCTTTTTAATCCTAGGTTTCAACCAAATTAGTTCTGTGTCACATCAAGCTGGACGACTACAGTAAAATCTCGTGTGAAATCCACTACAGTATCATACACACCGTATCTCGATCAGCCCCGTAGCCTCCAAATCCAGAGACAAAAGCTCTTGCGGAGAATTAGGACGTGTTGGATCCCACTAACCGGTATTCGCAATTCTACTAACCTGTCAAAATAAACCCACCTTGGGCTAGGGGCTGAGGGGCTAATTTCCACCGATGATCAGATAGTGGATTCCACCTGACTTTAAGATAATGCAAAACACCATGAATCACTCTCAACCGATTGGAGCTGCTGCAGTATTTCGCCCAACACATCGAGGATGAACTATGGTACCGGTATCCATCAAGAGCGAATCCCTTCCTCACCCTTCTTTAAAAAGTTATTTCTTTTTTGGCAGAATTCCCAACAGGTTTAATAGAGTACCAGCCTGAAAAATAACAAAGTAGTCTCTCCCTGCAATACCCATGCCTCTCCACATGCTCAAGGCCCGGGCCACAGCAGAACACCGAGACAGTATCCTAGCACCTCAATGACTTGTGCCCGAAATAGAGATCTTCTTCAGAGAATAGAACGAGCAAACGTAAAACACCCGACGCAGGTCTTGATTCCTCCTCGAGGAAGTTTAAAAATATCCAGAACACCGACACTACCATATGCCCCCCCTGCCTACCTGCAGAAACTTATTAACTTCCTGGATTTAGCCACCCTTATGCGTGGGTTAAATATCCTTCCTTATAATTATAAGGGCCTTATGCTCATCTTTGTAATGGTAGCCAAACTCCCGCGCCGTCCGGAACAGATCACTTCTCAGGGTTAGGGAGAACCCAGAGCATAATACACCGTAAAAACTCTCGCAATTCGCTATCTCCGTCGGCCCAGGATAGGTTTAACAAGTTAACAGACTTGCGTATACCAGTTTATGGGACCCAACATATCGCGAAGGCCGATGTTATACCGTGACAGAGAAGCACTAACCCTTTCCAAGAGCTTTTGCCTCTGGGTCCAGACATTGGAGGCGCGCCGGAGACAGCGAATTGCGAGAGTTTTTTCGGTAGCATGCCATACGGAGCTAGGGAGAAGGCTCCCAATAGCAAGCCAAAATCCTCAGGAGAGCACACACCATGATACCAGCGCATCATAATCCTAACGCGTAGCCCGCATCCCATCGAGAACAATCTCACCCGCTGAAATTCTTGCTCAAGTGCAAACATCCAATCAACCAGAGCAGCAAACATAAAAGACCGGGCAAGTGTTGCTGCAAGCTCCCTCAACCACTCAACCCCACCTATCGAGTGATCCACAATGACCGGAGAATCCGCTCTGTTAAGTCCCGTGGCCCCCGGGAACAATGCACTTAAGGAATGGAGCTGAGGCTTGCGTCCAATAGGTGAGCCCCTAGCTCCGACAAACTCGACTGTGTCTCCGCAAAAATTCCCACCATTCACAGCATGCGTGCTGCCATGGACCAGAACCTACGATGACGAATCCAACGACCCATTCCCGAGCCATCATCAGATTACATCCGCGACTCCGACGACCTAATTCTAGTCCCTGCAGTATTTAGCTATGTCAGGAAACCGACAGCATGCGAGAACCACGAGTAGCCTCTCACGGATTATCGTTACAGAGCAAGATTTAGATGCGGGCCGCTGCTCGAGTACCATAGATAAGCTAAACCGGATACAACACCAAAAGAGCTCACCGACATATTGATACTAGGGCGAGCCCCGCCCAAGCGCACATATCCACGGCTGCCGTATGCTAATAGTGGTATCAATAAGACGAAGCCCGAGTGGAGCAATAGCCACACTCTCCGCTCCCCAGAACCCTTACTTTCTAACTAAAACACGCAGATAACGCAAAATTTCTGCATCTCATTCAACAGAGCAGATTATTCCCACTGTTATCCATATTTCGTAACAGCGCAGTAGGGTACAGCACCTAGTACAAAACCAGCCAATGCAGCTCGAATGGCAATATGTGCGTACTGTACCGAGCACTGTGCGCACTTGCACTGGATGGATGGGCGAAGGATTGGATTCCTCCGGTGTCATGCGGTGGATGGGTTGCATCGATAATATTTACTCAGGGTGAGGATAATAACCCAGATGCTCCCAAAAGGCTGGTACGCCTGAAATATTAACGCCAAACATCTGAGGTTATGTATCAGTTTTCTGTGTCTTAATTACTCAGTAACTCGTTTAAAAATTTCGCTAGCTTTTGAAGAAGTGATAGATTTCGCTACGAAAGTCTCTTTTTTGTTTATTCCTAGTTGCATCGTCCCCAGGTGCTCTAGCCTACACTTCTCACCGGGAGCAACCAGGGGAGAGCACAGTGCTTAGCGAGAAGAATAGTTAAATCAGGAAGTAACGATTTACAGCTGTCAAAGCTGCTTTGAACAGCAATTACTGTACAGAACTTCCAAAACAACAACAACCAGCAAGGCTCCAAACACAAAATTTAGGAAACAGACGAATCCTCCCCCAAAAATCACCGATATACCAACCCATCCCACCAACCCACCAACTCACCACAATACGGTACGGTACCCAGTCCCACCAACCCACCCACCTCCACAACAAAAACGCAAACCCCAAGCCCCCAAACCCTCTCTACCTCTCCCCATCACATTCACCACCCAGACACATAAAAAATAAATATAAAAAATACCTGCACACCCACATCATACCAAGACCTGGTCACGATAACCTGCAGGTGCCGCCCCCCCCTCCCCAACACATCATAACACGCAGATTAACGCCCGCACGCACACACACACCCACCAAAAAAAAACATCCGGAATCCCATCCTCGGTATCATAACTCCACAGTTTTTTTTAGCGATTTTTGGACCCTGAGAAGTTAGAACACAAAAAAAGAGCAGAGCAAATTCCGCTCGCCTCATTCATTTTGGTCGCGCTCGACCGAGGCGATCGCGATGCACGGGTGGTCATGCAGCATCACTCGAAGAGCATTGTAAATAGCAAAACACCAGACACGGAAAGACGAAAATAGAAAAACAAAGGTGAGAAAAAAAAACCGCGGGATTTGTTCGTTGGAAGGGTAAGAAAGGAAGAGATGAAAGATTCACGCTGTGTCTTACGATACGGTAACTTGGGGAGGGAGTGAGTGAGTGAGGGAGCGGGTGAGCGCGTGAGAATGAGGTTTTCAAAGCTGTTTCCCCCCCCCCCCCCCACTTGCCCCCCTCCCCTCTCCTCCACTGTGGTGGCCTAACATCGCGCCATCATCATCCTCATCTCGAAATGCGGAGTAGAGTAGTGTACCGGTACTGCTCCTTCATAGGACACTTTTGCGGAGAAGAAGATGCCCGGATACAAGAACTCATGGCGCAATCCGCGGTCCACTGGCGAGAGTCATTTAATTCTATTTATTTATTTATTCACTTATTTATAAACCCCACGCTTTCACTTAGTTGGGCTATCGGTCAATCGGTGGGTCGGTCGTGGATAGAACTGTCGTATCGTATCGTCCCCTCGTTGATGATGCCCCCCTCTCTCCTCTCGCTCCATCACGTTCCATCTAAGCTTGAACCCCTCACTCCCTCTGCTTCCCTCCCTCATCACCCCTCTCGTTCTATCTGTCTGTCTGTCCGTCTGTCTGTCTATGGTCTTTCCACGGATGGATATCCGCTGCTGCGGCGGCGCATGCAACCGTGCCCCCCTCTTCTCCCTCTTAATACCTCATCTTTCAGATGACAGCGATGGTATCGTACAGCATCGTATCATGGCATGCCCGGATTTTACTTCACTTTGGTTCACTTTTTGAGCTTACCCCACATTTATCGTTGGTGCCAAGATTTTGGCTGGGAGGTGGGTTGGTTGGTTTCACAGTTTCGCTCTTTGAATCTGGGCTGTGAGTGTGGTGGTGGTGGTGGTGGGCGCAGCAAGAGGCTTGTTCCGGAGACGCAATACGGTAGGGCGTGTGGTTCGTGGTGTATGGTAGGGCTAGGGTTTCTGTCATTATTTGTTTATCCGTTTGTTTGGGTCGTGTTTCCGTCAAGTTTTTTTGCTTATCATACCGCCCTAGAATCTCTTGAAACCCACTGCCGGTATCAGATCATCAGCGGGAATAAGTCCAGGACAGGTTTAGTCTGACAAGTTAACAGAATTGCGAATCCCAGTTAAGGAGGTCCGAGCGGCTGATCTTGTGGTGTCAAGAAAAGCGCCAAGCTTTCTCGGGGATTACAGGGTTAACGGAGATAGTGGATTTCAAGAGATTTGACGGTATCGATAGATGATGGGGAGAGGATGGCTTACCGGTGGAGTGAGTTAGATGCGGCCCCATGATTTGCAAAAGAGAAGAGGAAGAGGAAGAGCGAGAGAAGAGCAGAGAAGAGGTCACTGCACCATTCTGCAGCTCTAAATTACTGTCATTAATTAATTAGTGCACCCTCATTCTTCCCCCACACCGTAATATTTTGTCCAGATCAAGAGGGGGGATGGCGATGGGCTCTTAAACCTAGATTAATCTTCATCTATTACCTTGCACTTGCTTGCTTGCCTGCACTTGAGCTGGAGTAGAGCACTGGTACCGGTAGATGTTTACTCGAGTAATACTTTGCAGCCGGACGCTCCTCGTTCGAATTAGACAAAAACAAGCAGACCGAGCCAGTCCGGAAAAAAAAAAGCCCCCCCAAAAAGCCCATATATATTGCCGGCGCAGAAATTAGGGTAAAAGTCATACGAGGGAAGAGAGAGAGAGAGGAGGAATAGCAGAGGAAGCCGAAACAAGCAGAGCCTTGCGGGCTGTCCGGGTGTTGTGCATGGACCACGATACCGTGCTATTTAACGACACTACCGTAATTGTCATACGTAGCCTGGGGGAATGGTTTTTTCTCTCTTCATTCCTGTAGGTTAAGCAAAATAGGACACTGCGCTGCAAAGCCAAATAAGCCAGGGCCCAACAATTCATCGCTTTCGCCTTCCACCTAGGCAAAAACTGCCGGGTGAAGACCCGTGGCTGACTGCGGTAAGTCGCAGCAGCAGAAGCAGAAGAGGAGGTGGAAGAAAACCGCAAAACCGGAACAACGCTAGTATCGCAGGGAAGAAGATGTCAAGGGGTTTTTCCTCCATCCAGTCCAGCACGGTTGCGTGTGTGTGGGGAGCCCGGGGCGCTAGCTACCTCTAGCTGCCCATCCATCTCTCATACGGTCCAGTGCCGGTATCTATTGTACGAGTATCAAGGAGGAGCCGACATCCCACCGCCGGGAAGGTGAAGGTGAAAGGGAAAAGAAAAGAAAAAAAGGGAAGAAAAGAAAAGAATCGACAGGGAAACCCCTTGGCTCTTATCCGACGCTCACATGGGGGAAGTCCTCCTGTCTCCTTCGGATAGGGCACTCGACCGTGCAGTACGTAACCAGATTCATGCGTCACTCAGCCTCTCAGTCCCACCTTGCCCTTTGGTTCAAGGGAGAAAAAAAAAGAAAAGAAAAAAAGGACAGAAAAACCTCATCTTGAAGGACAAATTCTCAACCTCAGGTTGGAGGGAAGTGTATTTGCACCATAGCTGTTAAAATTCCATGCTTACCTATTCGTAATGTCCAGAAAACGGCGGACCTTGCTTCAACTTACCCCGCAATCAGAGGTTGCGTTACGATCTAATACCGACTGGGAAGGGTCTCATGTGGTCTTGATATACGGGCATTTAATCGTGGTGATGGTAGCGATGATGGTGATGATGATGGAATAGAATAGATGCGTGTTCTTTTTTGCTTTTAGAATTTACCTAATACATGGCGCGCTCTACCTGCGGATGATGGCGAGGAAGAGAGGGAAAGGTGGGGACGGGGGATGTGCTTCCGGCCTGTGTGGGGGGAAGAGTTTGAGATTTTTTGAAAACGGTATTTTATTCATTTATTTGTTGTTCTTGTGATCGTTCTGGTCGGGATGGGAACACGCTAATTCGGGATTGAAGGCCGGGGAGGGGGAGGAGGAGGAGGAAGAGGAGGAAGGATTTTGGAGAATGAGCTTTGGTCTGTTCGTGATATGGTTTGGAAGGGTGGCTGTGTTGTGTTGGAGGTTGAGCTGTGCTCGGGGAGGGAGGGAGCTTTTGCCCTACCGGTAGCTGACTTGTTTGCTCGCTCGCTCTGTTAAAGTTGATATGGTGTTGTGCACCCCCGGTCAGGGATTTGCGACAAGGGCAACGACGACCACAGACAATATTATGATAAGGCCTTCCTTCCCTTCCTCTGCACCCTCGGCCGATGCGCCGTCAAAGGTTTGGGCTGAAATGAGGAGAGGAGAAGTAAAATAATTTTTTAATAAGGTCAAATAAGATTATAATTATTATAATGATATTATTATGATATTGGTATTCCAAACTCCAGGAGTCCATCCAGGCACGGCAGGATTCCCCAGAGATGGGAAGGTCTAAAATAGTTTCTTCCACCATCTACTGTGCGTCCCTGTATATCACATCACATAAAGTAAACCTATCCCTCACCAAGCTTCCAATTACTCTCCTGCAAAAGCGATGGACATTCGAACACGTTGGCAGAGGAAAGAGTTGGATCTTTTATTTTTCTTGTGTAAAAAAGCCCTTGGAAAGTCAGAAAGGATAAAAACCTTTGTTCGGGTCATTGCAGAGAGGGAAAGAATCTCCATGTGGAAACTCGATGCTGCGGTCGAATGTTTTATTGGATTGGATGGGGGGGGGGGGTTTCGAGCATTCGAGCAGAGTAGGGTTTCCCTTGCATCTGTCACATTTTTTATCCTTTACTTTGCTTCGAGTAGAGTGCGATTCGGTGGGGTGGAGCTGACTTATGGGCTTTGGGAAACGGTGAAGTTCTTTGGTCCTATTAGATTCCTTCCTCCACCTCCATGTTTGCTTGTTGTCGGTTTTAAATAGTGCATCGCATATCTTTGACAATCATTTATCAGTTCTCGAGCGGTCGCCCTTTTTTTTCTTTTTTCTTTTGCTTCCCTCTTTACCACCCAAGACATACTTTCCAATCCCACTTGCTCTCCTTCTTTGCTTCTTCTCGTCCTTTTACTTGCTTATTCCTCGACTCAAACCTCAAGCACCCCAACTGTAGGGTAGGGCTCGAGAAAAGCCCTTCAATGACGAGGCGAGCGCATTGGAAGCCTTGGTCGTGCAGCGCACAAAACCTGGAGATGGAAAGAGCTATCGCACGGTAACTTCGTGCTGTGTATCTGAACCGCAGCCAAGCTGCACATCTGATTCGTGAACCACGCGCTGTAAACATATGCTAGAGAAAGCTTCCAATCAGGGGATAATTATATTGACCACCATCATCACCACATTGTATCTCCCCAGCTGCCATACCGGTATCTCATCCTTCGCTGGAAGGGAGGAAGGAAGCGAAGGTACTGTAAACTGCAACTGTAGAATGCAATGCACATCGCGCACCCACCGCACAAACGCGTACCGTACTGTAGCTCGAGCAAGTGAAGGGGTCACAGGAAACCGCGCCCGTCCGAACGGATTCTGCTCCCCGTGCACGCACCCATCTTACCCATACATGTAGCATTCATCCACCATAAACCCGCCTCCTCGCACAAGTGCACCCAAGAGTTTTTTCCTAAATTGATCTTTTTTTTTTCTACCCTTCCTTTTTTTTTTCCCCTTCTCTTTCCCATTCTTCTTTCTTGTGTGGAGGTTGCCAGCGTTTTGAGAGAAACAGCTGTTCAAACGAAGGGAAGAAAGGAAGGAAGAAGAAGAAGAAGCTTGAGCTGTATGTTGTATGCGGACTATGCTCTTGCTACCGTATTGCTAGCTAGCAAAAGAGCATCATCATCATCATCATCATCATCATCAGTCCATTCCATTTGCCCTGCCCCCCCTTCCTCCATTCATTCATTCCATCCCTCCACCCTGTTTTTACAACTGGCATATCGCACACGAACAACTCACTAGCTAGTACGAAGGAGTATTATTCTTCGCCTTGCCTTGCCTTGTTTCTCCTCCCTCGAATATTTTCTTCTTCTTTGGGAATTGGGAAAAAGAAGGCAGCCTCTTCATCCTACCTGACGCTAGAAGAAGAAAGAGAGGGAAGACGAGAAGAGAGCTAGATATTGAGCAACCGCACAGTACGAGTACATCTATCAATTCACTCCAGCAACAGCACGGACAATCCCCATCATCGGTGCGGCCGGGCTAGAATTGCGCTACTCCCCCATTCCCAATAATCTCCTCCCCCGGATTCCGAGTCGGCTTGCGTGATCGAGCACTTTTGTCGCCCTTTTTGTCTTGAATTATTCATCTTCAGCGAGGGGTGGTTTTTTGTGGTTTTTTGCTCTTTCCTGTTTTACTACTACTCTCTATTCAACTTAATTGCGGCCATTCCCCACACGATTGAACGGCGATGACGACGGTAACTAGCATACCAATGGCGAATAGAGGTGAGCGTCTGCCCTCTTATGGCCAAGCGCGGAAATATGGTTCGGAGGAATTGGTGGATGTAAAAGCGCCATCATGGTATGATAGTGATGAGCCTGGAAGAGAGGGTATATTACCGGTATACGAGCTGGAGAGGGTGTTGGAGGTATGTCATTCTTTTTTTATTTTATTTTATTTTTTTATGAATGGAAGTTGGTGGATCCGGTCAGGGGATCTGATATTTCAGGCGGCCTGATCCGGTCTGGGGGTGGGTGGAAGGGGATGTTCCAAGGAGTAATTAATGGGGGCGCATTTTTGTTGACGAGGGCACTCCGATTCCTAGATTCTTCTACATAGTGCGATCACGGCGCCATTACCGAGTAAACAGAGTCGACCCCTATTTTCTGGTGGGAAGCAGCAGGAGGAGCAGGAGGAGCACCAGCGATATCTCTTATCCCATCATAAACCTGATCAGGCACGTCCCCTCAAGTGTGAACGCACTTGCCCCCCCCTCCCTTTCATTCTCTCATTGCCACTCCTGTTCTGTTTATCTTTTGTGTCCTCCCTGGCATTACACATTTGAAGCACTCGGCTGGTCACTTGATCACCCGACTCAATTCTTTGCAACCTAATTCTCAATAATTCACCTTCTTTCCTGCCCGAAGAGACGGGTAGTTTTAATGTATTTCATTTTTCCCACTACCATCGTTGCTACCACCTAGAAAGCGCAAAGCGTGTCTTTCGGTCCACGATAGTCTAAATAGCTATTGGGATCCCTGGGAGCTGGGGGAATAAAAATAAAGTTAAAGAAAGGGTAAGTCGGATCGGTCGCTAATATAGCCTGCAGGACTCCCATCGATACCGACCGCTTGAACTATTGAGCTGGGTCCCACCTGCATACGTAGGCGACGACGAACCCCCACCACCTTATCGAGAGATCGAGGAGGAATCACTCGCTACCAGCCGTGTACATCTCCCTCTAAAGAAGATGGGCGTAGAGCCTCCACCATCCTTCTTTTCCGGAAATTTTTTTGGGATAACAGAGAGGGCTCCCAAAAAAAGTAAGCGTGGCACCAACAACGGCAGCAAAGGAGGAGCATCAGGAGGATCAGGGCCGAAGAAAGGCACTAGTAAGATACCGGCAGAAGCGCCGAACGATGGTGGAAGTGGTGGTGCCGACCCTAATGGCGGTGGAGCTGATGGGTCGGGTGGTGGGGACGACAAAGGTGACAAAAAGAGAGATGAAGGAGCGAGGAAATTAGGGGAAAAGGAAAAGGAAAAGGAAAAGGAAAAGGAAAAGGAAAAGGAAAAGGAAGAGGAGGAGGAGAAGGAGAAGAAGAAGAAGGAAGAAGAAGAAGAAGCCAAGCGGAAGGAGATGGAAGAAGAAAGAAAAGCTGGTGAAGCCGCACAGGAGGGTGACCCTTGGAGCATAGGCGGCGACTATGAGGCTGGGCCCTGGGCCCCTATCGTAGGGAGGTCGGGGAAAGGGAAGGTGGGCAATATTTGCCCCTCCCCACTTATGAAGTTCGACTAACATGAGTTACTTACCCTGTCTGGCGCGCTTAGAGGGGTGAACCACCGCCTAGAGAAGTCGTAAAAGAGGCCGATGCTGGCGACGACGAAATGCCTGGCGGATGGGGAGACTCGGCCCCTCCATCTAGGCCCGATCCACCTGTGGGGGTTACGGAGCCCGAGCTGAAATTGAGTCTGGGAGAAAAGAAGAAGAAGGAGAGGGAGGAGAGGCAAAGGAAGGTGCGCGAGGGGAGAGAACTGAAGAAGTCTGAGAGTAAGGTATGTTCGCAATAATAATTCTCTTAACTGTCGTTATTTCCTGGCCACTTGGGATTCAGTATACTCGAGCACCCTACATCTGCATGGTGCATGCGGTATAAAAGCCTCAACTGAGGTGCGAGTAGGCTGATTGATGCATCATACGTGTACACTGCTCGTTGAGAAACAACCAATTACGTTTCAACAGAAGCCAGAATGGCTAATAGAATCTACAGAGAGATGCTGTTCCAGACACACAGCCTGAAGAGGCACCAGCGCTAGCGCCCACCCCTCCTCTACGAGAGCCTATGGGAAGGCATAGAGAAAGGGTTGTGGAGGAGTCCAGGGATGATGTCGACTCTGGGGGGGAAGCAGACGTCACATCTTCTCAGCCGGAAGCCACAAAGGTTTCGACATTTCCTTCCATTGGTGTATCGAGTGTAGCGAGGTTGGGTAAATTCTTTGGTGGTGGTTGGGGTGGTGCGAACACCTCCGTTCCGAACCTAGATAAAGGCTCTGGATCTCAAACCGCGTTCAAACCGTCTGGAGCTCAAGAGGCTCCACCTCTAGCGCCACCAACAGTCCCGAAAGGAGGAGCGAAAGCGGGAAAGGCTCAAAAAGAGAAACCGATTGCCCAAGAGCCTCTCCCAAAGATTGAGGAAGCCGTTGGGGCTATTGGAGTTCCGGAACCAGAGAAAGAGCCCGAATCAGCGTCAGCGCCAGTGCCGGAACAAGAAACGGAAACAGCCCCTGCACCCGCCCACGAGCCAAGGCGGGAGGAAAGGGAGCCCATGCCATCTGTCAAGCAAAACAAGAAGGACAAGGACAAGGAAAAAGAAGAGGCAAGGGAGGCAGCGAAGCTCGAAAGGGGGAAACGGATAGCTGAGAGGTCTAAGAGGGAGAAGGAACTGGAACTGGAACAGCAAGGTGAAAAGGGAGCTAGAGGAGTGAGGGGTTCAAAAGTTGCGGCGGCGGCAGCAGTATTCGAAACAAAGGCGGCCGCTGCTTCACCTCAGAAGAAAAAGGGTAAGGGGACTAGGGAGAAATCGGGGCCAGGGCTAGTAACCGAAGTCGAGCCTAAGGTCGAACCAGAGCCAGCGGTGGAGCCTATGCCAGAGGCGATTGTCGAGGAAGTAGTTGCGGAGCCGGAGCCGGAGTCGGTAGTCATTATGGAAGTAGCTCCTGAACCAGAGGAGTCCCAAAAAGAGGATTCGCTCCACAAACCTACGACACCGGAAGAAGAGGATACCTACGGTCCGGGTTACGGAAAGCTTTCGCAGATTCAGTACGCGGATACTTCGGGCATAGGATATGCTCCTACACCCGACCAGGCTCCCTACGCACCTGCGCCCAAGGGACCCAAATACGCTCAGCTGAAGCCGTATGAGTACGCTGCGGCGCCATCGCTCTGGAGTCTCGGAAAGCCCAAGAAAACAACAAGAGGGGTTGCACATGCACCCACACCGGCACCCCTGCCTGCACCAGGACCACCTTCAGCTCCCATAGAGGCTCCGGCCCCCATAACGGCTCCAGCTCCCACAGAATCGGTGGTGGCCAAACTAGCGCGAGAGGAAGTCGGGGAGGCACCGCTGCCGGAGTCCCTTAAATCACCTGTTGAAGAGTATGGTGGCGTTGAGATTACGGATGCTGCCGTAGAGGTTGTGGTCGCAGAACCGGAAATGGCTCCCGCCCCTGCCCCCGAGGAAGAACCCGGCCCGGCCCCTGCCCCTGCCCCTAAAGGGAGGGAGAGGGAGAGGGAAAGGGAGAGGGAAAGGGAAAGGGAAAAGAAGTCAAAGAAAGATGTTTCAGTCTGGGATGCCCTTCTTGGAGCGCCAAAGACGGCAAAAAAGAAGGCCCCGGATGTTGAGGTCAGCATTGATTCCAACCCTTTTGTGATAGAAAGCGAGAGCGAAGTAGATCACGATGCTGAGATAGACAATGGGGAACAGCGTGTTCGAAGGTCTTCTATTGAGGTTGACGCCAATGGCAGTCCCATCAAAGTGGTCGGTTTCAGGGAGCTGTGGAAGATGAACAAAGAAGTCGGAAAACGGCAGAAAAGCACGAGGAATACACCTCTGGTAGAGAAAACCCAGGAAGAAGCTATTCAGGAAGCCATCCCAGAAGCTACACCAGCTCCCCCACCTGCTCCGGAATTGACAATTGAAATTCCGCCGTTTGAAGGTTAATCTCTTGTGACGTGTCTTGGGATACTGGTTGCTAACGTCGCCTATCGCAGAACCTGAAATTGCACCTGAAACGCCAGCACCTGAAATGCTTCCTATCGAATCATATCTCGTCCCGCCCACACCAATACCGCCAACACCTCAATTTGACGTTGGCGAACCCTCTCCACACGAAAGTGAATTCCCTCCTCCTGCTCCTGCTCCTGCTCCTCGATCCTCAAAGAAAGAGAAGAAAAAGAAGAAAGAGCGGAAACACGAAGAAGAACCAATTGAGGAAGCTCCAGCTCCTCCCGAGCCAACTATTGTTGAACCTGAAGCAGAACCAACCGTCTGGCCTGAAGCGGAACCAGAGGTCGCCCTGGCACCCGAACCCGAGCCGGCTTACTCGTCTAAAAAGGAGAGAAGGAAGAAGGAGAAAAAGAACAAGGAACGAAAGGAGAAGGAAGTGGTGGAAGAACCCTCTGCGCCTGAGGTCCCTGAAGTCGAAGAGGCTCTGCCTGAGACCGAAGACGTTCTCGAGCCAGAACCTGAGGCGCCTCCTGCTTCCGGCCCGGGTTTGATCATGGGAATGTTGACTGGTTGGGGAAGTAAGTCTGGATCTGGCTCCGCTGCCTCTGGTGTTTCCGCGAACGCAGACCCTGAATCCGCACTGGCTGCCGGAGTCGGAGCCGACGCCGACGCCGAAGATCACGAACATTGGTCTCAAAAAGATCCCGAATCAGAGCCCGAACAAGACCGTGAATCCGATCCGGTACCAGAACCAGAAGCTCCAATGGGAAGACAAAGCCGAGGACACAGCTTCGATGCAGCGCCGCCCCCGGTACATTATGCTGGATACCCGGGGTATTCTGGTTACCCTGGCTATCCGAGTTATCAGGGTTATCCCGCCCACCACCTTGACCATGACCCACCTGCACCCAGAGCGCTCATGCCAGAAGAGCTTCCAGATGAGAAGCCCCACCGTCATCGTAGCCGCAAGTACCGGGAGCTTCAAGAGGAGGTACATGCCGCGAACGGCAAGGAAGTCAAAGAGAAACGTCGCCGCCGCAAGGTATCGGTCCAAGAACCCGAAGGTGTTGCCATCGTTATGGAGCGGAAGAAGACGCATTCCTCGGAAAATGTCGGTGAAGACAAAGAAGCTCGCAAGGAGCGACGGCGCCTCAAGAAGCTAGCAGCAGAACAAGCAGAGGCGGATAGGTTGCGCAGGGAGGTTGAAGAGAGGACGCAAGCTGAGGCCAGGGCTCGTGCTGAGGCTAAGGAAAGGGCGCGTGTCGAGGCCGAAGAGCAGGAGCGTGCTGAAAAGGAGCGGAGACGTACTGAGAGACGGGCCAAGAGGGCAAAGAAGGAGACCGAGATTAGAGAGAAGGAAGCTAGGTTACGAATAGCTGAGCAGGAAGCTTTGCTAAGAGAAGCCGAACTGAGGGCCAGGGAAGAGGCTATCGCCGCAAGTCGACAAAAACTTGAGAGGCGGAAATCGGCTAGGAGAAATTCTGGTATTCCGACCGAGGTTAGCGAAACTCGAGAGGAAAGGGAAGCCCGAAAAGAAGCCCGCCGTATTAAAAAGGCCGCAAATGAGGGCCGTGTCAGCATGTCTAGGTCAAACAGTGACCAAATGCGACAGCGCGGTCATGGTCGTGTCAGCGTGTCCGGTTCCAATAGTGATCAAACCCAACATGCGCAGGACCTGGCGAAGGCCATGAATGGCATTAACGGGAGATACTCGGGTCCCTATATTCCCGACGGCGAGCGGAGCGACCCTTACGATGAGGAATACGAGCGCGAGCAGCGACGCCGAATGCGTCGGGAGCGCCGAGATGCACGCAAGGCGCAAGAAGCCAACCTCTGGCAGGATAGAGAGGACATCAGCGGCTCGATAACCCCTGAACAGATTCCGGAGAGCGAAGATGCGAACAACCACCGCCTCTCATCTACCTACTCCAATGATATGATGGAAGAGGAGCAGGCAATCAGGGAGCGCAGGAGACAACGCAGGGAGGCGCGAAGGGCCCTAGAAAGAGACATAACGATGGAAAAAGGACCCGTGAGAGTCGATGACGAGGAGCGCCAGACGAAGAAACATGCTAGGAAGGAGAAGAGGTCCAAGGAGGTGGAAGACCCCGAGGCTAGAGCCGCACGTCGCGCTGCGAGGGCTAGGAAGAAGTTGGAGAGGGAAAAATTTGACGGAGGGTTAACCGACTATGAGGGTAATATTACCGGAGGTGGTGGTAACAAGAGGAGCTGGTGGAAGAAGCTCCTCAGTTAAATAAATATCCCCCTCCTCTTTTGTTACCCTCAAAGCGGTACTAGTGAATATCCTCTCTGCTTATTTATTTGTGTATTTGTCGTTACGGATACCTGGAGTGTTACGGATTTGATGTCTTTTTTCAAGCTTGCTTTCTTCCTACTTTCCTGTCCATTGTATAATTTCTATGTCACTATGTCGTATGATCGTGGTGGAACCAATTCTGATTTTATTTATTTTGCTCCTCTCTGCCACCCCCCTCCTCTTATTCCATTTCGTTGTTCAATACCCATCAGATATCTGGTTTTAACTTTTTTCTTTCTTTTTTGTCTGCTGCCCGTTGATATGATATATTCATTCCCCCCCTTCTTGTAATGCGGTATGGTAGGGTTTTCATGTGTTCATGCGTGGAGGGAGGAAAAAAAAAGAGTAGTTCTAGTTCTGAAACTAATACTATTGTTTTGTCTATCTATTGTGGATTTTTCGTGAGTGCCAGTGAGATGTGATTCGTGACTTGTTGTCTTGCTCGTGTGCTGTATATATACAGCACAATGGCAAGTTAGGTACAGAATTGTGCGATAGGTTTGATACACAATGCGGGCAGAGAGTTATGAAATAAAATTAAAAAAAGACCTAATTTCACTCCTACTGAGATTGGGGGGACACGAGTGTCATGTGCTGGCGTTTGGAGGGGTGTTTCGACGTGTGCATGAGTGTTGGAGAGGCAATGGAGAGGGGGGAAGGAAGGGAAGGAGAGGGAGTATGCGGAGTTGCCTTGGCCCTTAACTTAACTTAATGCTAGCTATGATAGTATCATACGAGAAGCTATTCGCCCATTTTTTTCACCAATGACATACAATCGCCTCCACAGAAGTTTCCATACCCCTTCCGAGGACTAACGTCCTCTTTCTGTCTATTATTCGGTACTGTGGGAACGGAAGTAGGAAGCCAAATTGTGGTAAATGTTTACAATATCGTTAGAGGCATGCTGGTATCTGAAAACGGTTGGGGTTTCTTTGGTGTTCTGTTGCTAATACGGTAGGTATTGTTCTGGAGGTATGATGCCCTCTGAGGAAGAGTATGTATTTTGGTTAAGCTACTGGTACACCACCGGGGGATTCCCTTGCCAGCAAAACGGACCGCAAGAGTTTGCGGAAGAGTTCATGAACGTGCGATGGCTGCTCTAGATGAGAGGTTCTATATTAGAATTGCTAATATCCCAAATTCCGGTTCTCGCCCACCCTGCGCCTTCCCTCAACACCCCCCCAGCACTGCGCGTCGAGCGGGTTTCCTAAGCCTATGTCATCAGTTATCGTGTTTGGCATTTTGTCCCTTCTGATGGATGGTCATTCCCCGGTGGATTGCGTCGGTATTCGAGGGGCTAATCGGAACTTATTGCAGGAAATATGTAGCTGGCAATACGGGATCCCTGGTTTCCTTCAACGTACGATGTTGGAATAGCTTTCGGAATATTTCTGGCGGTGTTTGAGTCTAGGACGCTATCTCTCGGGTGGGGTGTTGCCTCTTTTTCCGCCCCCAAGGTATTTGGTAGCGCTGTTGTGTCGGATTTTCACGAACCGGACGCTGCCGCTACTCCCCAGCGGGAGGCTTCCCAACCTCGTCCGGGTATGGCGGTCTTCCGGGGGGAGTGTATGAGCGCTTGGTGGGGTTTCTGATGAACTTGTCTCAGCGATTCAGGAAGCGTGAGTCAATTTTTCTTCCCTGTATTAGTCTAGAGGGTCGGTGAGTAGATAAGAAACGAAGGCTGTGTGTGGGGGGGGGGCAGTCTACTCGAGTAGGCTATCCTGCATTGTCGGAAAGTCGTAAATCCCCGGCCACCGGTGGCTTTTCTCTCTTTCTCCAGACCCTAAAACAATTTCTTTGGGAATATCTTCGAGCTTAGGAAGAGCTGCGGGTTCATCAGCGGTTGCTCATTTCGAGCGGCGTGGTCGGGATGGATGCAGGGAATGGAAACAGCTCGTCCCTGCCCCTCATCACATGTGTTCTCTACCACCAGAGAAATGACGCCATGCCTCTAGAATACTGCCCCGCCCTTTCTTCCTCGGGGATCGTCTCGCTTATCTGATAACTTAAATCTTGGATCTCGGAGTGCCGTATAGAGGAACAAAAGCCGCATTGTCAGGTTCATATTCTCCTCTGCCATCGAGCCAAGTTTAAAGTTCGTCGGTTCTTCACGCTGTGATGCGTAGGGGGGGCCTAGTGGGGGAGGGGTCTTGGACCGTAGTCTTAGATCGATCAGCCGCAGAGATGGTATTTGACACATTGAAAGAGTTGATGTTATCACTGAAGACTTGGGAAATTTTCTGTTTGCTGCTCGGAATGTGGTCGATAGTGTTAGAATCTGTTGGTGGATTTTTTGTGCTGGGAAAAGGTGTGGGGGGCTAACTTTGGTGTAACCTTGTGCAATAGATAGCTAAGGACTGTCCAATAAATCCACACAAAGTTTGTGAAACCTATATATGAAAATTGGGAGAAGAATACAGCACATATCTGGTTAAAGTTAGCAGTTTATGTATTAAGTATCAAAACACACAAATCGTGTGCCGTCTTCCACAAACATCTGGAATCGAGCAGTATGTAAACTTGAGAAGATGCGCCGGGAGTGCACCTCTAGTCCTGCTCAAGGGAGCCCGGACGGCTAACTGGGACCCGAACTAGTTCTGTTCTCTTTGAAATATTGCCTTTGCTTCCTCGCCCTTTGGCCAGAAGAACAATGGCAAAAAAAAAAAAAAAAAAAAAGGAGAAATAAATCTCGATGGTAAATCAAAAATTAGGCAGCTCAGGTACCCGAAGGTAGCACTGGCGCAGTCCCCACTTCGTAGTGCAATGGAGATGGGAAGCTCCGAGAATTGACCATTGGTGAGCGGCGGATACTGCTACCAGGTATTTGAAGTATGAGGAGGGGGTTTAATAAAAATCAAAAAAGATAAGGGAGGGGGACAGCGGCCGGTGGAAATGAGCTTGAGGAGACTCCGGTGGGGGGAGAAGGGGGGGTGGGAGGAGGGAGGTATATATAGCGGGGATGGGGATGCCAAGACTTTCTAGATTTGGCCGACAGGAAATGATAGGGCTGGCGATTTCGTACGCGGGAGGGGGGGTCAACGAGAGGGGGTTTTGGGCTGGGGTAACAATTGGGTGGCGGGCTAGTCGTAGATCTAGTTCAGAACGCTGGGGGCGACTGCCGATTTACTAGGCTCAATAATTTACCTTCACCTCCTCTCAGATTGGCTAGGAAGTAAGATGGAAAGAAAAAAGAGAGATAATGGTCCTCTGGTATGAATCAAAACTAGGTGTCCTGGCCACGCTGGCTCACAGCGGCTCGGGTGTCAGAGTTGGCGGGAGCAGATAGTTGTCAGAGATAAGCAAAGCGGATAGTTGACGGGCAACGATAGATGGTGGATTTAGTGATTCCATTTGTTCAGGGGCTGAAAGGACTGACAGAAGGGTTTATGGTCAGGACTTTCCTTTATTGTGATCACGGAAGTACTCAGGTAAATGGGTCATACATGGAGAAAATGGAGGTAGGGGGTGGTCCAGAATATTCCGACGATACAATGCATACTAGCCGCAAGGACTTGTGTATCAGGGGGATGATGAGTCATTCAGTGTTATGGTGTTTGTTACGGGAGTGTGTCGTATGAGTCTTGTAAACACATCTGGTGATCCTAAGGGTCTAAGGGGGTCCTGTAGTTTCCATCCATCATCCACTAGGTCCTGAACGTTCCAGAATCCGAGAAATGATGGGACCTGTCCGCTCATCACGGGAGCCTGTTCGATACTGGTATCTTATCCCGTCAGGGTCGTCCAAACGACTGACTGGGTAGTTGGGTTTATTGTGTGCCGCCAGCTACGTGCCCGGCCTTGGATGTAGCTAGAAATTGTGCATGGATTCAGTCCTAAATCATGTGTGTTGTAAGATGCCCGGGGCTTAGAGAGGCTCCATCATAGAAACGGGTAGGCGATCTCATAAACTTGATTAAACCACAAGGTGGGATCGTGGGCTACCTTGCTGGAGGAATGGGTTATGTATGGATGTTCCACAAGATTGAGCACTAGATTTGTAGAGGAATGAGTTATAATACCCCGATCACTTGCTTTTTCCATTCCGAATATTTAAAAAATTGCCTAGCATAGTGCCCCTCTTATAGTAAGCGGAAAACTTATTTAAAGCCGTAATTGGGATACTGCTTTTGAATTTCACGGGAACCATTGCTCCTGAAGCGATATGGTGTGAAGAATGCAGCAACGAGAAAGACACATGAGTAATTTATCCCAGCGGGGGAGTTAACGACTCCTTCATCGCTGAGGCACAGTGCGTAATGCTGGAGAGAGTGCTGGCGAAAGGGGAGATCTTTTAGTTATGATAACACCTAGGATAGCGGAAGCTGTGGGCTAGAGTTTTTATCTTAGGCTCGAGCATGGAGGGGGCATTTACGGTGTTCACTAAATGGCTGTCGACGCCCAAAATTGTGAAGCACCCAACCTGATGAAAGTATCGGCTGCCCTTGTAAAGTTGCAGTGACTTGCCAGCGGAGTCAATCCCAGTGGCATAAATGTCTGGCTATGTTTACACTTTGCCTTCATCCCCTCGCTCTGCGGCCAGGAAGGCAATGACAAAAAAGGAGGAATAAACCTTAGGGGTAGATCAAAAATTAAGCAGCCCAGGTGCCCGAAGACAGCTGGCGTGGTACCAACCATTGTAGTGCAATAAAGGTGGGACACCACGAGGATCCACCAACAGTGAACGGTGGATCCTGCTGCTAGGTAAGTATGAGGAGAGGAGGTGGGGTGGGGAGAGGGAGGCATTTATAGAGGAAAGGCAAGGATGCTAAGAGTTTGATAATTTTGGCCGACAGGCAATGGTAGGGTTGGGGTTAACATCGTGGCTGGCGAGTGTTGGAGGGCTGGGTATGCTGTGGTGGTGGTGAACATTTTGTTAATCTCGCCTGGAATAGAGGGGGCTACTATTGATTTTTTAGCACCAATGGAAGATTTCACTTTGCTCCTTCATGCATTGGGGAGGAACTCGATGAAAAAACAAAAGAGGAGAATTGTTCCCCTCGTGGGCCGGGTAGTACGTGGCCCAGGAGCCCTTGCTAAACCAGTGAGAACGAATTCCAGTAGAAATAGTCTGCTGGGAGCAGCTAATCTTACTACTTATATCGCGCTGCACGATTGGGAAGAAAAAGAAAGAACAGCATTGGGATATGATCTCACTGATGGATTAAGGGGGGATGAAATCTGAGTATATGAGAGAATAGAGTAGGGAGAAGTAGGCCTAGATGATGTATTTGCGCAAACAGGGAATTGAATATTTGAAGGAGATAGTGTATTGTCAGGTTGGTGAGTAGTGAGGGTTCTTTTGAGGGGTTTTCTGGATACGCCAACTGCTTGTGTCGGTTCTTTCTCGGTAGGCATTTGAGTATAGCATTCACTCTTAAATCCCATGGCATAGTGTGTTGGTGGCCCGAGGGAGCACCACAATGCTAGAGCCAGATGTGCGATCTGATAAAACCATTGAATAAGGATGTGATTCCAATCCCAGCTTCTCATAAGACCTCACTTAAGGCGGTTATTGAGGCATTGGTTTGGGATTCTGTACCCACGATTGCACGGGAGATATCCTGATTACGGTATTGGATGTTTTCGTATTTTTAGGCTCTTGCCTTCATCCCCTCGCTCTGCGGCCAGGAAGACAATGGCAAGCAAAAAAAAAAAAAAAGAAAAAAAAAAAAGGAGAAATAAATCTCGAAGGTAAATCAAAAATTAGGCAGCCCAGGTACCTGAAGGCAGCACTGGCGCAGTCCCCACCTCGTAGTGCAATAGAGATGGGGAGCTCCGAGAAGCGCCATTGGTGAGCGGCGGATACTGCTACCAGGCACAATACGTATAGGGAGGGGAAAACTTAAAAATATCAAAATGGGGGAGTCTTTTGGATAGCTCAAGGGGGCGGAGATGGCTGAAGGGGATGGCGATGGCTCAAGGGATGGAGGTGTTCCAGGAGGATGGAGGTGGCCCAGGAAGATGGAGGCGGCACAAGGGGATAGAGATGGTTCAAGGGGATGGAGGAAGAAGAGGAGGTGGGGGGGAGGGAGGTATTTATAGAGGAGAGACGGGGATGCCAAGGCTTTCGTGATTTGGCCGACAGGAAATGATAGGGCTGGTGATTTCACATGTGAGGGGGTCAATGGGACGCGGTTTTGGGCTGGGGTAACAATTGGGTGACGAGCTGGTCGCGGATCTAGTTCAGAACGCTGGGGGCGACTGCTCATTTTATAGACTCAATATTTTACCTTCGCCTCCTCTCGCATTGGCCAGGGAATAAGATTGAAAAGGCAGAGAAAAGGAAGAGAAATAAGAGAAATAATGACCCTCTGATATAAATCAAAACTATGTATCCTGGCCACACTGGCTCACCAGGGGCTTGGGTGTCGGGGTTGACGGAAGCGAATAATTGTCAGATATCAGGAAAGCGGATAGTTGACGGGCAAGGATAGATAATGGCTTTAGTGATTCCGTTTTTTCTGGAGTTGAAAGGATTGAATGAAGGGTTTATGGTCATGTCTTTCCTTTATTATTATCATGGAAGTGCGTAGGTAAGGGAGGTCATTTATGGAGGGAATGGAGGTAGGGATGATCTAGAGTATTCCGGATTAACAAGGCAAACAATTCGCAAGGACCTGCGTATTATACTTCTGGGATTGTGAATTGTTCGGCAGTTGTGATGTTTGTTACGAGAATCTGTCATATGAGAGTTTTGTGAACACATCCGATCATAGAAGTCAAGGGCGGCATGCAGTCATCTGTGGGACCGCAGTCCCCGGCATAGTGTTTGGTGCTGTAGGGGGGGGGCCTCCGTCCCAGGGAACTACTAAAGTCTGGAAAGGCGACAGCTGATGCCTGTGGTCTTTCGGAAATTAGTGGCTCCAGCCTGTAATTAGTGGGACCCTGTAGGACACGTCCTTCCGCCATCTGTAGGGACAAGCTGTTCCCATCCATCATCCACTGGGTCCGCAAGTTCCGGAATCTGAGACAATGATGGGGCAAGCCCGTCCGCCGTGCCGTCAGGATCTCCAGGATGAGCTGACTGGGCGTTTGGGTTCATTAGCTATTTGCCGGGGCTAGCACCATCACTAGAAATTATGCATGGCTTTCAGTCCTGAATTCTTTGGGATAAGATTCTGGGGATTTAGAGGAGCTGTAAGGTCTTGGAAACAGATATGCAACCCCATAAGCTCTATCAAACTAGGGAATATTCCCTGAGAGATCTTTAGGGTAACTGGATCATGGGTTACCTAGATGTAGGAATGGGTATGTATGGCTATTTCCACAAGATTAGGTACCTTCAGAGGCCCTAGTAGTATCATGCCTGATCACTCGCTTTCCTGTTCCGAACAGTGAGAAAAATCAAAAACCGCGTAATACAATGAAGTATGTGACCCTGATGCCTTACTTATAGTGTGAAGAAAACTTGCCTGAGGCCGTGATTGGCATACTGCTTTGGGGTCTCAACTGGAACCATTGTTCCCTAAGGGATATTATAGGAGGAATGCAGCAACGAGAAGGAGAAGGACGTGTGGGGAGCAATTCGCCCAAGCGGGCATGTTGGCAACTACTTCACCCCCGCCGAGGAGCAATGCATAATTCTAGAGTAAGTGCGCACGTGAAAGGGGGGGGGGGGTATTTTGGTTAATACCCATGATAGCGGAAGTCATGGGCTAGAGTTTTTTGTCCTAGGGACGGGTTCTGATATAGGGGACATCGATTGCGGGCTTCACTAAACGGATCCCGTCACTCAACACCGTGAAGCACTCATTCTGGTGAAGCTATTGGGTTCCCAGGCAAATTCACAGTAACTCGGAGTCGATCCGGGAGACATGGGTATCTAGCTGTCTTTACACTTTGCCTTCATCCCCTCGCTCTGCGGCCAGGGAGACAATGACAAAAGGGGAGGAATAAACCTCAGGGGTAGATCAAAAATTAAGCAGCCCAGGTGCCCAAAGGCAGCTGGCGTAGTGCTAACCTTTGTTGTGCAATAAAGGTGGGCCGCCACGAGGATCCACCAACAGTGAACGGTGGATCCTGCTACTAGGTAAGTATGAGGAGAGAAGATGGAGTGGAGAGAAGGAGGTATTTAAAGAGGAAAGGCAAGGATGCTAAGGGTTTGAGAATTTTGGCCGACAGGAAATGGTAGGGTTGGGGTTAACATCCGGGCTGGCGAGTGGTGGAGGGCTGTTGTGGTGAGCATTTGGTGGATCTCGCCTTGAATATAGGAAGCTACTATTGAATTTTTAGCACCAATGGAATGTTTCACTTTGCTCCTTCGTACATTGGGGTGGAACCCAATGAAAAGACAAAAGAAGAGAATTGTTCCCCGAAATGGGCCGGGCAGTACCTGGCCCGGGAGCCCTTGCTAAACCACAGCGGTGACAACGAATTCCCTGGGAGCAGCTAATCCTACTACTTATATCGCGCTGCATGATTGGGAAAAAAGAGAAAGAATAACATCTGGACATCATATCACTGATGGATTAAGGGGGGACAAAGTCTGAGTATTTGAGAAAATAGAGTGGGGGGAAGTAGTCCTAGATGATGCATTTGCACAAACAGGGAATTGGATATTTGGGGGAGATAGCGTATTATCTGGTTAGTGAGTAGTGAGGGTTCTTGTAGGGGGTGTTCTGGATATGCAAACTGTTTGTGTCGGTTCGTTCTCGATAGGCATTTGAGTATAGCATTCACTCTCAAATTCCATGGCATAATGTATCAGTGGCCCGAGGGAGCCCCACAATGCTGGAGTCAGATGTGCAATATGATAAAACCATTGAATAAGGATGTGATTCCAATCCCAGCTTCTCATAAGACCTCACTTAAGGCGGATATGGAGGCATTGGTTTGGGATTCTGTACCCACGATTACACGGGAGATATCCCGATTACGGTATTGGAGGATTTCGTATTTTTAGGCTCTTGCCTTCATCCCCTCGCTCTGCGGCCAGGAAGACAATGGCAAGCAAAAAAAAAAAAAGAAAAAAAAAAAAAGGAGAAATAAATCTCGAAGGTAAATCAAAAATTAGGCAGCCCAGGTACCTGAAGGCAGCACTGGCGCAGTCCCCACCTCGTAGTGCAATAGAGATGGGGAGCTCCGAGAAGCGCCATTGGTGAGCGGCGGATACTGCTACCAGGCACAATACGTATAGGGAGGGGAAAACTTAAAAATATTAAAATGGGGGAGTCTTTTGGATAGCTCAAGGGGGCGGAGATGGCTGAAGGGGATGGCGATGACTGAAGGGGATGGCGATGACTCAAGGGGATGGAGGTGGCCCAGGAGGATGGAGGTGGCCCAGGAAGATGGAGGTGGCCCAGGAAGATGGAGGTGGTCCAGGAAGATGGAGGCGGCACAAGGGGATGGAGATGGTTCAAGGGGATGGAGGAAGAAGAGGAGGTAGGGGGGAGGGAGGTATTTATAGAGGAGAGACGGGGATGCCAAGGCTTTCGTGATTTGGCCGACAGGAAATGATAGGGCTGGTGATTTCACATGTGAGGGGGTCAATGGGACGCGGTTTTGGGCCGGGGTAACAATTGGGTGACGAGCTGGTCGCGGATCTAGTTCAGAACGCTGGGGGCGACTGCTCATTTTCTAGACTCAATATTTTACCTTCGCCTCCTCTCGCATTGGCCAGGGAATAAGATTGAAAAGGCAGAGAAAAGGAAGAGAAATAAGAGAAATAATGACCCTCTGATATAAATCAAAACTATGTATCCTGGCCACACTGGCTCACCAGGGGCTTGGGTGTCGGGGTTGACGGAAGCGAATAATTGTCAGATATCAGGAAAGCGGATAGTTGACGGGCAAGGATAGATAATGGCTTTAGTGATTCCGTTTTTTCTGGAGTTGAAAGGATTGAATGAAGGGTTTATGGTCATGTCTTTCCTTTATTATTATCATGGAAGTGCGTAGGTAAGGGAGGTCATTTATGGAGGGAATGGAGGTAGGGATGATCTAGAGTATTCCGGATTAACAAGGCAAACAATTCGCAAGGACCTGCGTATTATACTTCTGGGATTGTGAATTGTTCGGCAGTTGTGATGTTTGTTACGAGAATCTGTCATATGAGAGTTTTGTGAACACATCTGATCATAGAAGCCAAGGGCGGCCTGCGGTCATCTGTGGGACCGTAGTCCCCGGCATTGCTGTAGGGGGGGGCCTCCGTCCCAGGGAACTACTAAAGTCTGGAAACGCGACAGCTGGTGCCTGTGGTCTTTCGGAAATTAGTGGCCCCAGCCTGTAATTAGTGGGACCCTGTAGGACACGTCCTTCCGCCATCTGCAGGGACAAGCTGTTCCCATCCATCATCCACTGGGTCCGCAAGTTCCGGAATCTGAGACAATGATGGGGCAAGCCCGTCCGCCGTGCCGTCAGGATCTCCAGGATGAACTGACTGGGCGTTTGGGTTCATTATGTACAATTAGCTATTTTCCGGGGCTAGCACCATCACTAGAAATTATGTATGGCTTTCAGTCCTGAATTCTTTGGGATAAGATTCTGGGGGTTTAGAGGAGCTGTAAGGTCTTGGAAACAGATATGCAACCCCATAAGCTCTATCAAACTAGGGAATATGCCCTGAGAGACCTTTAGGGTAGCTGGATCATGAGTTACCTAGATGCAGGAATGGGTTATGTATGGCTATTTCCACAAGATTAGGTGCCTTCAGAGGCCCTAGTAGTATCATGCCTGATCACTCGCTTTCCCTGTTCCGAACACTGAAAAAATCAAAAACCGCGTAATACAATGCAGTATGTGACCCTGATGCCTTACTTATAGTGAGAAGAAAACTTGCCTGAGGCCGTGATTGGCATACTACTTTGGGATCTCAACGGGAACCATTGTTCCCTAAGCGATATGATACTATAGGAGGAATGCAGCAACGAGAAGGACGCGTGGGAGCAATTCGCCCAAGCGGGCATGTTGGCAACTGCTTCACCCCCGTCGAGGAGCAATGCATAATTCTGGGGGAGTGCGCAAGGAAAAGGGGGGGTCTTTTGGTTAATACCCATGATAGCGGAAGTCATGGGCTAGAGTTTTTTATCCTAGGGACGGGTTCTGGTATAAGGGACATCGATTGCGGGCTTCACTAAACGGATCCCGTCACTCAACACCGTGAAGCACTCATTCTGGTGATATTGGGTTCCCATGCAAATTCACAGTAACTCGGAGTCGATCCGGGAGACATGAGTATCTAGCTGTCTTTACACTTTGCCTTCATCCACTCGCTCTGCGGCCAGGGAGACAATGACAAAAAGGGAGGAATAAACCTCAGGGGTAGATCAAAAATTCAGCAGCCCAGGTGCCCAAAGGCAGCTGGCGTAGTGCTAACCTTTGTTGTGCAATAAAGGTGGGCGGCCACGAGTATCCACCAACAGTGAACGGTGGATCCTGCAGCTAGGTAAGTATGAGGAGAGAAGATGGAGTGGGGTGAAGGAGGTATTTAAAGAGGAAAGGCAAGGATGCTAAGGGTTTGAGAATTTTGGCCGACAGGAACTGATAGGGTTGGGGTTAACATCGGGAGGTTGGCGAGTGGTGGAGAGCTGGGTAGGCTATGGTGGTGAACATTTTGTGAATCTCGCCTTGAATATAGGAAGCTACTATTGGCTTTTTAGCACCAATGGAATATTTCACTTTCGTGCATTGGGGAGGAACCCGGTGAAAAGACAAAAGAAGAGAATTGTTCCCTAAAATGGGCCGGGCAGTACGTGGCCCGGGAGCCCTTGCTGAACCACAGCGGTAAGAACGAATTCCACGAGAAATAGTCCGCTGGGAGTAGCTAATCCTACTACTTATATCGCGCTGCACGATTGGGAAAAAAGAGAAAGAATAACATCTGGACATCATATCACTGATGGATTAAGGGGGACAAAATCTGAGTATTTGAGAGAATAGAGTGGGGAGAAGTAGGCCCAGATGATGTATTTGCGCAAACAGGGAATTGAATATTTGAGGGGGATAGTGTATTGTCTGGTTAGCGAGTATTGAGTGTTCTTTTGAGGGGTGTTCTGGATATGCAAACAGCTTGTGTCGGTTCGTTCTCGATAGGCATTTGAGTATAGCATTCACTCTTAAATCCCATGGCATCATGTATCGGTGGCCTGAGGGAGCCCTACAATGCTGGGGTCGGATCTGCAATCTGATAAAACCATTGAATAAGGATGTGATTCCAATCCCAGCTTCCCATGAGAGCTCACTTAAGGCAGTTATTGAGGCATTGGTTTGGGATTCTGCACCTACAATTACATGGGAGATATCTCGATTACGGTATTGGGGGTTTTCGTATTTTTAGGCTCTTGCCCTCATCCCCTCGCTATGCGGCCAGGAAGACAATGGCAAGCAAAAAAAAAAAAAAAAAAAAAAAAAAAAAAAAAAAAAAGGAGAAAAAAAAAGAGAATGT
>Ga0307517_10000656_pt1 | contig 59441 bp, 75 predicted proteins | sample 23_EM_MG_FD_194515 | JGI IMG/M metagenome (GOLD analysis project Ga0307517, IMG submission 194515) | Populus trichocarpa ectomycorrhiza microbial communities from riparian zone in the Pacific Northwest, United States - 23_EM | ecosystem: Host-associated > Plants > Roots > Unclassified | place... | reverse complement strand
TCCGAAATTCGAGTAGCTTGTATGCTTGAGTATGAGTTTGGATGCGTCAGTTATCACTTTTTTCTTAGAAAAAAAGACGGGATTGGAATGAACATCGCTCACCTCCGAGCACTGCCCCAATGACTCGGTCGATGCACTGGGGTGTATTGCCAAAATCGCCTTGTCTGTATTGTCTGGATATGAGGGAAACAGTTAATACTTCTGATGCAATCCATTCAGCTAGTGAGATGATTCAACCTTCTTCCACCCTGTCCGGCGAAGACATAGAGTCGCCTTTGGTTTGAAGTTTTGATTTTTTTGTTTGAAAATACCAATGAGGCGATAAAAACAAAAACCCCAGGGTCAACCAGGCCAGAAAAACGCGCGAAGGAGGTCGACCTTTGGAGTCCAAAGCCTTGAACCTACCCTGAGTACAGTTTCAGGTCCCATCACGATCATGTGACGATATTGAACCTTTTAGTAAATCTCTTGTCCAGTTTTGGCTATGTACAAATATCCTACAGCCCTTTGACAGCCTTTCCGAAAACCTTGTCATGTCAAGTTTTTTTTTGCATTGGTCCACCAGCGATATAGTAATCAAATCCCCTGACGATCTTGGTACGAACTACTAGTTGGAAACGACCACTAGTTGGAAATTCTAATAGGCTATTATCAGAGACGGTTAGAAGGAATCGAGGTACAGCGAATTTTGTAATAGTAACACTTATAAAATAAAGATAGCCTATGTACTATATTCATAGCTGGGTACCTTCTCTAAACACACAATTTCAAAACCTATCTCCTCTTCGCCTTCCTCCTCATTCCGCCCGCTTTCACAGTGGGTCCCATGCGCGTGGCTGCAGGCGCCTTATCCTTCCCTTCGCCACGGCGGGAAGTGGATGCATCGCTTCCGGGGCCGTCCGATCCTGTGGCCGACGAGGCGTCATCGCTATCCACATCCGGCGGGACATCCTTTTTCTGGCCTTGTGCTCCAGGACTTGGGATCGTGTGGGTGGTGTGGGTGGGTTTGTTGCCTGTGAATTTCTGGACGAGAGACTTGATGAGGGCGAGGAACCATGTGTTGCCGATACTAGGGCGCGTGGCGGTGGAAGCGTCGATGAGATGCCTCTCGCCTGTTGGTTCAAGCTTTGCAATTGGGGAACAATAAAAAAAAGTGGGACAGACGTTAGTAGAAACAAAAGAAAGGTCAGAAACAAACTGACCAAATAGACATGCGAATCTTCAACAATCATATCAACGTGTTTAGCTCCCATGACGCTCCCACCCTCATCGTGAGCATCACCCAGGTTAATGCGAACCTTGGTTTGTAATGAGTAAACAAGTCAGCGCTTTTAGACAAAAAGAAAACAATAGGCGCTTGAAAGAAATTCACCTTTCTCCTTCCACTGACTGGAACCAATTTCGGACCCCATGCAGCACTTTTAGCTTTGCTCACAATGAGCTCGATGCGCTCGAGATCCCGCTTGTAGTTGATCCGCTGGATCACATATTGCAGTCCTGACGTTAGCATTGTCAGGAAAACGAAGACAGTCTAGGGAAAAGAAGGATTTTAACACAACAAAGGAAGACTCAAAATCGAGGCTTACACCAAGTCCAGGACGGAATCGCGAATAGTAATAATCAGTGCCTCTCCACTTTGGTACCCCATTCTTATAGAAAAAATCGTATCTAGAACGATACACCGGCGTCAACTCGGACAATCAGAAACGGTTCATGAGACACACCTTTTCCTGCTCTCCTTATTTCTCAAGATCGTGGAAATGACACCAAGACGCGCAAAGCGCTCGTGGATACCTTTCACATGAGGATTTTTGTCTGGGCTATGCAAGCAATGAAGAGGTCATGACATGGACTTGTGGAATGCGTCGCGTACTTACTGCATCACCATGCTCTTCTTCCGATACGCCTTTGCAATCTCATTGGTCGTTGCCGTGGATGGTACATCGAGGAACGAGTAAAACGTTGTGTCCTTGCCCTCCGCTACCTCTAATTCGGTGACGAGATCGAATATTTCATGATCTTCCTAAGGGGGGAGGAGTTTAAGATTCGAGGTCATGCTTCCACCTCCCGCAAGAGGTTCGGAATATACCTTTTCCCACCTGAATACAAAGAGTCAGTAAGATGACAAGCTATAGCAGGAATTTTGAGCGCCAGAACGTACGCAGAGACGACAGTAGCCAGAAGAGCCAACAGTGTAAAGAACAAGGCAAATAGCCTCATCGTAGTATAAATATCCCTTGGAGAACCCGAGTCTCTCCTCTTGGTGAGGCCTGTTGGGAGAAGTTGGATGACAGTGTGTTGCCAGCGCACTTTTGCCTTTACTGGTGGCTGTGCTTATTTTGCAGATGATGGATGACGAAACTCTGTATTGGTCGAACTACTACATGCAACCATGGCGCCACGACGAAGATGCCCGACGTGTGGCTCTAAACAATGGCACAAAGAACCCTCGAGCGGACTCATCGCCTGTAGTGAGGGACACGTCCTCCAAGTTCGTTTTTACGGGCCTTGTTTCCGTGCTTTCTCTGGCGTGAAACTCAAGAGTGGCTTGATAGAATTACCGTAATGAGACGACCGAGATTACAGAGGTGGGACCGCATGCGATGAGGAAGCGCACGCTGAAAAGTGGGAGGAAGAAAACCGGGAAGAGTAGCAAGGGGGATCCCAAACGTACGTCGGTGGCATCTCAACGATCTTTGCTTGCAAGTTCAAAGTTTTTTTTTTATAAAAAAAAACTAGTTTATCATGGAGCGAGGGGTAGATACCACTACTTTCTCTGCCTTCAACTCATCTTGCGGAAACAGATCGCCGCGTTGATTAAATTATGGGATCTGCCTCTCGAATTTGAGGTCTGTCGACTTGAAAATGGAGAGTCAATGATACTTACCGACGACGATGGACAGACAGTATGCAGAGATTTATGGGCACTGCATCTGAGCTTGCTTCCAGATCCTCCTCCTGCCGAACCCTATCTCCACGCACGAGAGAATGTAGGGACAGACAGGGGAGATGTAGAAGATGCGGGGGAAGAACCTCCGTCGTCATTGCCGAGCGAAGGATTCCCTTCACGGTTAGATTCAGACCAGGAGGCAGGATCGGGCGACGAGTCTGATCGCAATGAAGAAGAAGGGAAGGAAGCACTGAACAATGATGAAGAGGAAGAGGAAGACTCGGAACTTGAAGCGCTCATGCGCGAAAACTCTGATCTATCTAGTTCGTCCGACGAAGACGAAACGCAGGGCGAACCGCTACCCAAGAAGAAGGGAAAGAGGAAAGGGAGGTTGGTTGAGGAGAGTCCAGTGTCGACGATTGCGGTGCTCGTCCTCGGGTGTTGGACGTTGCGTATCCCTGTGATGTATCGAGATTTTGCCAGGCACGTATTATTTGGGGGTTTGATGATTTGCAAAGCTCATGAGAGATTGATGAATAGGATCATTGAGAGTTATGAGCTTCCGTACTTGGATCCATTGCGAATCTTACCCCCGAGCGTGGTGCCACACCTGACGAAGGATAATATACAAGCGCTATCGCCACCAGTAGGTAAAAGCCATTTGGGAATTATTGACAACGATGATAAAAATCTAAATAGCATGTACCTGAAACAAGACGGGTGCACTCTGTGGCATCCCGTTTGGGGAAGAAGCTGTACGCAAGATATGGGATTTTCACGGCCGAGGCGAATGCAGGACCGCTGTTGTGGCGGATTACCGAGGAAATGGGTGGGACACGTAAGTTGAGTTTGGTCATGGATGAGCAAGAGAGGACTGATCCGGACGAACAACAGCAACGTTGTATCGACTTGCGAAACGGGTCGCCAGTGGACTGTCAGTCCCCTTGACTATACATTGGAGTCTGGGGCCCGAGATAGAACGGAGGAAAGTGGGAGATGCGAGTCGGCATTTATACGACAAGGCGGCACCTGAAGTTGGACTAGTAGGGTGTGTTATGATAGTGCTGAAGATGGTGTATGGATTGGACGGGAAAGACAGGTAACTATATGACAGATCAGATGGAGCTATACTAATAAAAGGATAGAGCCCCGAAGGACGAGGAAGAGGTGCTGTGCGGATTACCCCGGAAGAAGGCGTACTTGGCACGCATGGAGGCAATGAACGGAAACGATCAAGGACGGACGGCAGAGAAATTTTCATCAAGAAAAGATCTGTAAGCAACATGAGGCGAAACATCATTCAAGGTGCTGAATGTTGACAGACATGTGGGAGACATGAGGGAAGAGGAACTAGAAGAATACATCGGGTTTTGTGAACATATATTAACGGCAGGTGAGCGGAACGTGGATTTCAGTGACAGCAAAAGCTGACTTTTGGTCAGGGGACGGGGACGCAACAACTAAGCGATACTTTGGACTGCCACAGATGGGTAGGAGATCAAACAGCGGAGGGACGAAGATGAAGGAGATGGGGCTAGGCGGTGGTACAGAGGTGATGGAATCGGGGATGCGGGCCGGGGAAAGTTACAAGATTTGGCATGCTCGGGACATTGATGGGACACTGGATTCGGAATGGGAAAAGGTAATTGTACGAGGGGCACGGGTGACCGGGGTTGAGAAAGAGTATCTCGGCAGTGTTGTAGAACAGCTAGAGAGGAGATTGAAATGACATCACCATGTGACGGAAAGTGCCGGGATTGGACAACGAAACCACTTGAATACTGAATTAATTAATCGTGGACAGCAATGCGCCGACTCGCCTCTGTGTTTTCCTCCAAGAGGCGAGAAGACGAAGCCAAGCGCTCGCGGAAGTCGTCGAAGATGGTGCCAAAAGACTACTCCTCTCTTGCCCACCAGCACCTCCTCGTTCTCTCCAAGAATGCATTGGTCCCCCAGTTGTCCCTTCCACCCTTTGTCCAGCATAACCTGGGCCCTCTTTTCCCCCGTTCCGTCAATCGCCCTGCCTTCCTTCCCCCTCCAACCAATACCCGCGTCACGATGCTGAGAGCACACCTTATTGTCCAGCTCACCAACTCGGACCACGACTTGGACTCCATTCTTCCCTTTGGCCACAACCCTCCTCCTTTTCCTCTTTCCCCACCACCACCCTCGTTTCCTGACGCCTCACGCCCAACAAACGTTTCAAAAATATTTCCCGCCAGTCCCGGAATCCGTCGCTGGATTGCCCGTCCTTGTTTCGAGGACCGTTATGTCGTTTATCTCCCTTCTCCCACTGGTGTTGATATTCGCCCTGTCTCTGCTGCCGCCATGGCAATCGCTGCCCTCGAATTTTCTGAACATCTTGACGCCATGGCCGACCCCGACTTTGATCATCACACCCACCCTGAGTCCTCCTGTCACGCTTCAGACCCTGATCCCCCGCCTTCAGGTATGTCCTTATTCTTCTGTTCCTCCTCCTCGGCCTCACAGATCTCTTTTCTTAGCTCCCTCATCCCGCAATTCCTACACCCCGTCCCCCTCGCCCTTGCGAAACGAACATAATCCAACTCCCACCTCACCCATCATGACTGCCACAAAGAGCCATGTAACACGCGTTGTTCGCTTCGCAGAAGATGACAGCGATGGCGACGACGCGGTCCCTCTTCATATCCTTCGCATGAAGAAGATGCGTGAACAAAAGGCCAAGTTTCTCAAACAAGAGCAGCTCCGACGTACCAGGGAGGAGGCCGAGGAGCGCCGCCGTCGCGAACAGGAAGCCAGGAGGCTCGAGGACGAGGCCTTGCAAAGAGAACACAGGCGCCAAACCTTGGAAAAGGAGAAGAGGGAAAGAGAAAAGTCCCTCTATGCAGAAACTATCGCCGCGACGAGGTTGCGGAGAGAAACCCACAAGGCCGGAGGCCTGCTCTCTTCAAATACCGTTAACCTCCTGCTCCCGTCATCACCTTCTTTCACCTCTTTAAGAGACTCGGAACGTAATAAACCGCCAGAGTACAGAAGGTTTTCCCGGCACCCCCACGATCCTCCATCCTCGTTGTCAATTCCGCGGAGGCAGGCTTCGGATTCTGCTCTCCCCATCAACTCGCACGCTCACTCTCATTATCCCTCTGATTCTTCTCCCAGCAGCTCGAGGCCACCCAGTATGTCCCACTCTCCTTCCCCCGTTTCCCCTGGCGGTCATGGCCTCGACTCTAGGCCACCCTCGGCCCATTCCGCAAACACGTCCTCATCGGAGGAAATACGCCACCAAAGCAGGAGTAGGCGAAGTTCCTTGACGGCCGCGGCGGTGGCGGCGCATAGTGCTAACGGTTCAGCCTTTGGCCGATCTCCCATGATTGTTTCATATCCCACCTGGTCAGGTAGTAATCCCAACCTCCAGTACATCCCTCCAGTGCCGCCCTTCCCGGACTTTGTGCAAGACACGCCACTCCTGCCACCCACAGCGCCATTCATGAAACACTCGTCGAGAAATGGTTCGCCTGGCCCAGCTTCATCACCTAGCTCGCGGCGAGGTTCAAGCACGGAGCGCGTCAATCAAATCCCCGCATCTCTATCACGTAACTCGTCAGCACAATCGCTGGCCCCCAACACAACAACGCACCAGCGACAGGGAAGTGGAGACTCGCGAAATACGACACGTAGCGAGATGACGCACAGCAATCGTTCCCGACCGGTACCAACCACCTCACACTCGCACCCAATGATGTCGCGCGGACGCACACAGCAGCCTATCCGGTCGCAGGCACCACCGCCGAGCACCTGGGTGCCCCTCGCTTCTCCTCAGAACCCGCTGATGCAGCCTATGCCAATGATGATGATGGTCCCTGCGATGGTCCCCGCCTATCCGATGAACGTGAACATGAACATGAATGCGAACGGCATGATGCAGCAGTCGCACCCGAGAAGTGGCGCGAGTGGTGGTGGAGGGGGCAGTACCAGCAGCAAAACTACGGGACGTGGATGGAGACAGACGCAAGCGATCATTTCATGAATTTTGGTGATGAACGATGGACATTCCTGTTTCTTTTTTATAGGCGCATACTCCCCACCATTCCTTTTTATCATTCATGCCCCACACCCCTGTGCATTCAGTTACAGGGCACACTTCTTTGTTATCTACGGAAGACTGCCAGATCTGACATCCGTTATGACGCAAACCTACATGTCATTCTTTTGCTCTACGCTTTTATCACTCGTTCCTTCCTCTCGTTCCTTCCTCTCGTACACGCCACGTGTTGCCAGCACATCAGACAAGCTGAAAGCATGTCGTGCCAAGCCTTACTATACTATTCATACAACTATTATTACTACCATTTTTGTTTTGTGTTTTGTGATGCATTTTCTCTCATTCTCCCCAAGTTCATTCCTTACAGTAATACAGACATACAAATGCCCTTTTCTTTCGTTTATATTAGTGAGTTTCAAGTCAAAATTCCGTTTGTAATATTCACTACTACAAGTTCTGTCGTTTACCGCAATTGTACTAATATAATAAGAAGCACCTGTGGGCTCACCTTCATATAAGAACGAATCCTCGTAAACTCGGACTCGGATGGGTGCTCTCACCGCCTACTACTGTAGTACGCCCTTGGCCTGAATCAACGAAACGACAACCCCCTGTCGTTAACGTCGTCCGGAATTCTAGAAGCAGTCAGGCCTGCAGGGTTGTTGCGTAATTGCACGTTGATCGTCGATCATCCTTGAGCCTACCAGTGAGGTGTTTGCGTGTCGAAGCGCTCGGTTAGTCCAAGTTATTTTTTCATCCTTCCAGCGACGGACCTTGGTTCATGGTATCTGCGTACACCAGGATTGATGTCAAACAGGACAAAAATTTAGTGTCAACGCCGGACATCATGTCGACCAAGCCGTATCATATATGCTGTATACGTATGTCAGGCATGTACTTTCGAATGCTTCATGCCAACTTACAGACTAATACTTATATGTACTACAGATTATTGACTTCTCCCAAGCCAACATACACTCCATGTTTCGTCATGCGCCGGTATCAGGAAACAGAATGCTCCAAACCTCGCTTGCGGATAAATCGTTAGGGAAACCGGCCTTCGTTTTCTCAATCGTCACCTGTTTGAATATTCAAATCAGAAAGATGATTTACGAAGATGATTGCAGACCTCAAGCAACTTCTTTCCGTTTGGGCCTTTGACATAACCTTTCCGGGACATGGAGGTGAGAGCTGGGAGCCACTCGGCCTTATAATCTGAGATCTCTCCTTTAGTGTACATGGCGGAACCTCCGACGAGGAGCTGGAGGCACGCATGAAGAATGTTGATCTCGTAATCCTTGGGAGTGAGGTACGACTCGTATTCGGAATCCTTAAAATGAAGCCCACAAGAGATTTTGCCGGCCTGCACGCTCGAGTCGCACAAGCCAGTGCGCACACATGCGCCAGATATCATGGCAGCGACGAGGAATGAGTTTTTGGGGTGGACTGTGAGGTCATGGCGACCCCCAAACGCAGATTTGAGCATGTCGAGCAAGCATTCGTTGAGTTTGTTAGCAAATTTTGCTTTGATTGGTTGTCCGATTGAATCAGTGGTGTTGATTTCAGGAAGGTCATCAGGCGTTGCTCGTACGGATACGATTGCACTAGCGATTTTGTCAACGTCGCGTGGTTGTGACTGTGCGATGTCACAAAAGCCATAGGCGATCTGGTTGACGAACTCCCAGGTTGGGTTCGCTTTGATCAAGTCGAGAAGAGTATCTACATCGCAGGTGCTGAGAGCGGCGATGAGAGGTGAGGACATGGTTTGGATGGCAGTTGTTCGATACGAAGCTGATTCGGGGTGAGTTTTATCTGAGTTTGAAGCTTGACTTGATCATATCATGGAGCAGTGAGCACACAGCCTGTATGCATCACTGGTTGTGATTCTGGTAATTTTAACATGCCTGCCATCATATCTTATTAATCCGAACTACATAGGGCTTAACAAGCATGTGGGCGAAACATACTTCAAGCCGTCTGATACCCGATAGTCACGGCGCCCCTGCGCGGCATTGGGTGACGCCCTGTACAGTGTCCGCGCTATAACAGTGTTGTGCGGTTAATAGTAACTAAAGTTATGAGTTCCAGTTACCGTTAAAGTAGGTTTAAGTTCTAGTTCATAACAGTCATTAACAGTTAAACTGCTTTCGGTTATTGGCAGGTCACGATTATAGTCCCACAATTGAATGCCAATTGTTCTTAACCGAAATATAACTGTTCCGAACTGTCACCGAACTGGCGCTATAAAGCTTTCCACCGATAATGGACCCCTCAAGCTGGTCTTCTCTTCCCCCAAAGCTGGTTCTTTGATAATATTTTCATTCCTTACCGGTGCGTTTCCTGGTTGTTATGCACGGTAATCCAATACTTATCCCAGTATCTATCAGATGCGCTTCCAACTATTTTCACTCGTCTTCCTTGGGGTCCTCACTTCATCGTTCGCGCGGCCGTGCTTCTCTAGCCGGGACGACATAAAGGCTCGCTCAAACGTTGACCACGAAGATGTCGCTCTCTTTCATCGTGATACGTACAAGCGCGACATCATCAACGACCGTGATACATACCCTCGATCCACCTTTGACCCGATTCTAGCCCGATCCGTACTGCAAGAACTCCTCCCACGCCACAAGGCTTACAAGCCCAAGACTGGCAATCCTTTACTGTATGGCAAAGCACCTGCACAAAAAAAGACAGCACAAGACGCAAAAAACCGAAAGGAAGCCGTGCGCAAAACCGTTGCAACGAACCAGCAAGCCAAGGGGGCTAAGCGGAAAGAATACGCAAATGCGCTCGAGATAGCCAAAAGCCCTGCTCGCCCGACTGGCTTCAGAGTCCCGAAGAAGCCGAAAAAAGCCCCTGAGGCCAATATGCAGAAAGGTCAAGCCAAGTCCGCCAAAGGGGCAGCAACGCAGCAGGCCGCCAATGATCGGAAAACCCTGCGAAAAAAGCCGTACAGAGATGCCGGCGCTGCGTACAAGAAAACCAAAAATCTTCCCGGTCGCCCGGGAAATTCTGAGAAAGGCAGTAAGAGTTACAAGGGTAGTAAGTGGACATACAATGTCCCCAATGCACGTAAGTGGTCATTTTTTTGACCGTAGGCCTCCGGGGATGTTCACCATTTATCGTGTTCAGCGCACCCAGTCACAGGCAAAGGTACACCATTTTCTTTAGCTTGTATCTGCGGAGATAATTCATCCAGGCTTGTTGATAGCCACACCACCAACGGCGTATTCCAGCAAGGACGTTCGCACTGCTGTCTATAATTCACATCTGTTCGGGAACAACAAGGTTAATTTCAAGGTGCGTACCCGCTTCTTGTGTTGCAGTGTGGGCTCCCTAATATCCTCGGTTTTGCACAGCCAACAGAATTTGAGAACAGAAAACAGGGGCCGGTAGGGAAAAAGCATAAGCCGCTCCAGCATATGACAGGTTCTGGTTCCGAGTTCCCCGTCACACGCCAGAAGGGTGGCTATCAAGGCGGGGATCCTGGAACAGTTCGCGCGATCACACAGAAAGACCGTGATGGTGCGCCCATTGATTGGATTGACTGCTAACAGCTGGCACTGACGGTCGCTTACTAGGTGGCTATACTTTCAAGGGTGTTGTTGCTCATAATAGCCAGGTCGCCCAAGGGGCTCCCGGCTACAACGATCATCATGAAATCCATCCGACGAAACCCAGAGGCAAGTGACTGGAGCCGATGATGCGAAACCTCATGGGGCGGAAATAGAGGAAGTAATTTAGAGGAACATAATGAGATGGCTTATTCAAAATGTTAAATGCTATCCTTGGTGCCACTGCGACGACTCTGGGGAAGCATCACCACTGATTCAACAGATCTTCGTGATCTCTTCTCTAAGATGCAATTACCGATTGCCTTTTTCAGACTGCATGCAGTCATTCAACTCCTTCCTTTTTTTATTTACGTACACCAACCGCCGAGTACAATGTTGTGGAGGGCTTCGGCCGTAGGTTGATACAGTTTGAGGATGTTGTGGCGGCAGGCTTTCTAGACAAATTGTCAACATTGCCAGAACATACGTTGATTGAAGCTTTAGTCAATAATTGATCAATGTTCAAAATAATAATAATAATGTTGCACTTGAAACAGAGCATACGCTCGAGCGCAGAAGGTAGTCCAATTTATGCTCTTCGTCTTTGCCCATTGCATGTCTAGCTAGGAATTCTCTTCAAAGTTCCTTTGGACATACTTGAAGTCTTGGAGTGCTAGCAGTACTTAGACGTTGGAATATATTTTCATTCACAACACCCACTGCAAAATGGGAACGCTCAAGGTATATCACTACGAAGCGTCTCAATCGTCTCCTCCTACCCGATATTGGAATACCCCTCGTTTCTCCATAGAACCGATTTCGGCGGCAGGATCATTACGTTATTCAAGAAATATCCAGCATCTTCGGAGCCGAGTTGTGCTTGTGTCCTGCTGCCAGAAGACGAACTTGTACGGATCTATGTAGGCTAGCAGCTCATTACATACCTCGGCATTTTACCCGCATTTGTACCAGCTCAATCACGCGTACCCGAATCACCCGAAGCGCTCGCAAGTAGCATTGACAGAATCTAGGGCGATGCTACACCCAGAAGACACTCGTACTTGCAACCTGCAACCCCGACTGCTTTCGGTGCGATTATCACGCTCAGTCCAGAAGCACACTGAGAGTTATACCTCTTGCCGTGCCTAAGTTCTTTGAAGTTTTCATAGATTTCCCCATCCTCTGCAGCTCGCAAAATTGCCCGAGTTTCTTCTCGCTATTCAAGGAGGCCCCACAAGCCATTTTAGGCACCAGCAAATATTGCATAATATTTGCAAAGCTGGGATCATGGCAGTTGTTGGGAGCGGGCAAACTAGATAGCACAAAGTCTCAATATATGTAGATCCTAGACAGACGTAAAGGGCGGCAAAGGAGTAGCGAAATCCTTTATGCAGCTGATTACGGCTGAGAAAAAGTGAATAAGGAGTCCAAAACTGTCCCCAAAAATCCACACCGAGGAATATGTATCCCAAAAGCATCGAAGTCCGATTAGGTTAATCAAGTCGCAAATACAAGGTTGAACGCATCTTCTAGTTCTGAGATCTCGCCCTCCTCCAAACCCTGTTTCTTTAATTCTCGTTCGATGAGAAAATGTGGCCTTTCGAGGGTTCTGAGCATATGTTGGACCATGGACTTTCTGGCGCTGCCCGTAATGGTCTTGACCTCGTCTTTCATCATTTCGGCCATAGGATGGATTATCTCCTGGACAATTTCATGGACGGCCCTCAAAAGATCAGACTCTTTTATTCCAAAGGGTCTGAGCAGCGGTGTGGAAGGATGAAGACGAAGCAAGTCATCCATCTTTGCTCGAAGTGCCTTGGTCTCCTTCCTGTATTCCTGACGCGCGTTGCAAAAGTCTTGAAGGTCGGTATGCATCTGGATCGCGCAACGCTGGTCAGTGGCCTGTAGAATCACTCAGAAAATGATAAATAGAATACCTCTGACAGAAGAGAAACGGGCTCGATTATTTGTTTGTCACGGTGTTGTATCGGAAATCGAGCCTCTTCCCTCCGGTGTTCAATGACTTTATTTATAGGTGGCAGTGGAAACAAGGAGGGGGCCAGGTTCGACTCGGGGAAGCCCCTGCACGCTAGTCGGTTCTCCAACTCGATGAGTGTTATCGTGCGGTCTTGAAAAGGTTTCAACTCCCTGCGTAGCTTTTCTGACGCCATGTGCAAGGGCATATATGGCGTCCGGATACCCTTAAGCCAATCTATCACGTTCTTCCCATATACATTTAATGTTTCAGCGTCTTCTGGGTAGTAGAAGGTTTCGAATAGCGATAGGTGTTGTGTATTATATTGACTGAGTTCAGAGATGATTTTCTGTTTTGTGCTCTGGTGACAAAAGAAAAAATGAAATCGCGTGCATAAAAAAGAAGGAAAAAAAAAACCTGAAGGAGTTCAATCTCTCTGTTGATGGCCGTGACGTCTAGTTTTGGATGGAAGTGGGAGTTGGTTGCGGCATGCATTAACCAATCCTTCTGTTGCTCCCTTTCGTCGATCGTGATGTCCAATCTCGTGGCATCGACGATTTTACTATGAAAACATAAGCGTCTAGATTTCACGTAGAGCTGAACGGGTTGACGTACTTGGCTAACTCCAGGTGAAAGTCGAGGTGTTTCGGTGATTGAGAATCCATCGACGCTCTTGGCGAACGAAATTAAACAGGAGAGGGAGAGGATAGAGAAAGAGGGAAAGAAAAACAAATTTATATGTCTGAGTATAATAAACTTTGCAACGACGAGACCAAAGTTAATTTGAGGAAGCTTAATCCTGCAGGGTCGATGTTCGAATGACATCATGGGTTGCCAGCGCGAAACCAGTTGGGGAACACATGAGGCAAGTCCATTCTATTCCAGCTTCTGGACGCAGACGTGTGCTGTTCACCGGCGCGTTGTGTAAATGCTTTATAGGTTCTGCTGTCCTTGATCTACTCAAATAAAAATTCCAGTAGCGTTATCGCAAGCGAGTGAAACTATCTAGAAGCTTGAGGTGATAAAATCCACATTGCTTCACTGTCGATGTCATACTCCGCGTTGATTTACAAAATGAAATCGAACCGCAGGTAATTGGAAATTCGTGCGAGGGCTTCCAATGTAAACTATACATTTCGCAGATTCGTCAATAAATATCATCAATCGTCCCGAGTTAGGCGTAGGTGTCCTTCAGCTCAAGGTCATGAACCGGGAGTCAGGCAACAGGAATTGTGTTGGATGGTTAAACATATGTACCAAACTTGTGAGACGAGCATCCGTTGAACCCAGCCATATTAAGAATGACGATAGAATTTCATAGGATGTGAGTAGGCCTTGAGGAGGTCATTGATTCCTGTAGGCCTGACGTCATCAAGCTTAACCTTGAAGCACGGCGCTGGAGCAACCCCAAGAATCCAATAATTTATAGGTAAACGCCATCGTCGTCTGCGTGGGTTTGGTCGCCGAGGTTCACAGAGGGAGCCGGGGTGGGGGTCGATAGATGCGGAGATGGATTTGTTGGATGGGATTCATTAAGGCCGTAGTGAGAATTAGCCACAATCCCTTTCTCCAGCAATGCCATCTTCAGCATGCTGATACGCTCTTCCTGAGAGCCACTGTAGAGGTGGATATTCAATAGGCAGATGCATGGAAGAGCGACTTTAAATCAAATAGCGCACATGACAACCTGGTTTTCCTCAAAAGCCACCATGATTTCTGGATCAGGTTCTCCAGGTTCAATAATTACTGCTTGAAGGATTGCCTGGGTCTCTATTAAACGTTCCAGTGAGTTTTGCAGTCTTGCAATTTCTAAAGAGCGAGAATTAATGCTGATGCGGCATCTGTCGAAGACGACGGTAATACCTTCAGTTATCACGGCAACATCAAGGCCGATGGCTTCATTCAAGGTGAACGGCTGAGAGAACCGTGGTTTGTAGTCCATCGTCCAGTAAAACTGTGAAGCGGGTTCCAGTTACGATTTGCGAGGGATGGGACCCTGTTGTGTTCAGCATGAATCACCTATTTAGCTACAAGGTTTAGTCCCCGAGAATTAGATAAGCTCCCACCAAAATCAAGGTTTCTAGGGTACATGTGGATATTTGGGAATCTCAACAGGTTTAAGCGATGGTACAGGTATCTAATCTAAGGACGTGCTGGATAAGCTATCCGATATCAAATTGCCTGTTGGAATATCTCTGGCCAGACCTTACGCAACTCTTCCAGTGTTGTAACGTCGATGACGCCATTATCCACTGCACCAACCTCTCTAGCATCGTCAATCTCTTTAATCTTTCCTCCTTCCATTGCTTCCAGGCCCTTTTCACAAAAGTGGACGCAATGCGCCCAACCAAGGGCTCGCGCTGCGTCCACGTTTTTCCGATTGTCGTCGACAAAGTAGCATTTTGAGGGATCGTTGACGTTAGCCTCTTTCATTGCCTGAGCAGTGGGGCGAGATAGTAGGATAATTAACGATTATATAGGTGACGGAACTCACCATCTCATAGTATTCCGGTTCGGGTTTGCACACGAAGTCCTTGATCAGATAATCACAGTAGATTATGCCTTCAACAAGATCATCGATTTTTAAAATACGTAGAACGCGTTCTGCGTGCTACTCGGGATAAGCCGGGGGAAGTCTTGAGAAAGGTTGGCGAACTGACCGTACGATATGCATTCGTCAGACCCCATATGCGGACCTTGGTTCTATCGATATCTTCGATGAGTTTTCGAAGAGATGGACTATAGCTGATCATATCCTCCAGTGGAAGAGAGCCGTCACATTTGCGGTCAAAATCTAGTGGATCTGTCCAGGATGATCTTTAACATGTAGGGGCATCTTTAGATCCTTGGGTCACTATACCGACGTCGTGATGGCGCGTTAGTCCCCGAAGCGCAAGGCCATATTGAGTGTAATATTTGAGATGGAGGTCAGACGCCTCCTCATGACCAAGTCCAAGGCTGACAAAGTAAGCTAAGGAGGTGTTAGTCGAATCCTTGAGATTGGAATCGGACCAACCATGGATGCGAGTGCCCATGGCTTGAGAGATCCTGGAGCTTGCGGAATACAGGGTATTGTCGATATCGAGCCAGACAATGAGGCGGTCATCTTCGTAGGGGGGCGATAAGCGGGGTGTCGAAGAGGAGCAATTCGCGGATGCCCACCTGCTGGTGTTGGGTCTCCCATGATGGTGGCTTGGCTCTAAGGGGTGACGATTGTTATCTTATCTTATCAATACATAACCGGGATGTGCCGGAGGTACTGTGCAGTTACCAAGCCACAACTAAGCACGGAAGAGTACAATATTATAGCCATCGGCGTCGACGACCTCAAGAACTCAAGGTACGTCCACATATAATCCTCTCAACCATCATTGAACCCTTCCATAGAATGGCCAGAAGCAAGGAACTTGTCCCCGGCGTTGGACGTCTCTCCCGCTCGCAGGTATTCGCTGCCCGAGCTCTCTACAAGGGCCCCAAAAAATCCGTCCAGCCAGCTGCCGACGCCCCCGCAGATCACGTCGAGAAATCCATTGGTGGTGAGAAGAACGGCGGAAAGCGCCTCGTCCCCACCACGAAAGCGCCGCGCTTCTACCCCGCTGAAGATGTGCGCCAACCCAAGAAAAGCCGCAAGTCCCCTAATCCCCCATCCCTCCGAACATCAATCACACCGGGTACCATCCTCATTCTGTTGGCTGGACGTTACCGAGGGAAACGCGTTGTATTCTTGAAGCAACTTACCAGCGGATTGTTGCTCGTAACTGGCCCTTACAAGATCAACGGCGTTCCTTTGAGACGAGTGAACCAAGCCTATGTTATCGCGACATCCACGAAGGTTGATGTTTCGGGTCTTCAGGTATGCCTGACAAACTATTGATTGTTTTATTCGGACTAACCGATCGTTAAACCTTCAGGTTGACGAGAAATTTAACGACGCATACTTTGCGAAGCCTTCCACAAAATCTACCAGTTCGGCAGAGGAAGAATTCTTCGAGGAAGGCAAGCCCAAAGCCAAAGAACCCATCGCCGCCTCCAAGGCCGCTGACCAGAAGGAGGTCGACAATGCTCTGCTCACCTCGATCAAGAAGACAGAAAACCTTTCAAAATACCTCAAGGCTAGCTGGGGTCTTTCCAAGGGCCAGTTCCCTCACCAACTGGTTTTCTGAGTATTGTACGACGTTGGGTGAGGGATTAGGATGCAGGTTACTGATGGGCGCAGTCGGATATATGCCATGTTATGTACCGTCCATGAGAAAACGTTTCTTTTCGCAATTTACATCAAAATGCACGTTGGATATGAGAGAATATGGCTTTCCTGGTTAACCTTGGCGATGAACTACCAATTTTTTTGCTTACGTAAATGAGCACCTCCCAAAGTTCCACCAATGCTTGCTCTTCACAGAGCGCGTCTTAGGACGACACACACCCTCACCGTTGCCTCGTCGTTGTCACACTATCAGAATGCAAGCATAGCTACTCGTCGTTTCTTCGTCCAGAGCGTGTGTAATGGCTTCCTTGATCTGGCTACAGCCCTTCCGTTACCACCCTCACTTCCACCATACTCAACAACTATAATATTCGTCACTGTCATTTCTCGATTTGCCCTTCTTCCGATCTCAATATGGGTTCGCGTTTTCTTACCCCGATTGCACCACCCAGCTGCTGAGGTTTTTTTTATCTATGATAGGGGAAACGAAGGACACAACGAGCAGAGGAAATTGTGATGCCGGAGATTGAGAAACTTAAACCTCTTATTGCAAAACGCGTCTTTGAGGACATGAAGAAAGCAGGAATGAGAGGAGACAAGAAGGCGCTGCAAAAGTATCACGCTGAAAAATCAATAGAAGTGGTATGTTTCCATCCACTGTTCCACCGTTTTGGGTAATAAACAATTTTCTGTATAGTTGACTGCCAGGCGGAAGGAACTCTTCCAGGAACACCATTGCAGCCCATTACCTTCCATTATAATCCCACCACTATCGCAGCTGCCAGTATTTGTTGGGTTCACAATAGTCCTGAGCAGGCTTTCTGTTAACCCGACACCATTCGACTCGGAAAGCTTCTTGACATTAACTTCGTTAATGCACCCCGATCCAACTATGACACTGCCAGTTGTGCTAGGTTTTCTAACCATGGCGAACGTAGAGTCTGGGAACTGGGTCATGAATGCAGCAGAACGTGAACAGCAGCGTCAAATTGCCGAACAGGAATCCAAACGCGTTGCTGAGGGAGGAAAACCTCGCTTGCATCCCGGAAAGGTCTTGAAGACTCTTTTAAGAGGGTTATCAATTGTTAGAATCATCATCGCTGCGATAACTCCAGGGGTGAAGTCCATTTATCACCGTCTTTTGGTTCGAATGCTCACCTCGCGTTTCTAGAGTGTTGCACTTTACTGGGTAACCTCAGCCGCATTTGGTCTTATACAAACATGGGCGATGGAGTGGAAGGATGCCCGTCGACGAAGGCTCGCTGCAAATCAACCAGGTCCTAGGCCAAGACGACGAAGCAAAATTAATCCATAAAATTTGTCGTACCGCAGGTTCGATTGAGGTGTCGAGTAAGTGATGATCAATTTATGTTTCGGAATGAAAACAAAAGTGGTTTTGAGAGACCCCCTTCCATATACCTGAAGGAATGGTGGGCGCTCCCTGAATGTTTCTTGATCTAATATGACCGAAAGTTACAATTCTATATTTCTGTTGAGTTATCTAACTCTTTTCACCATTCATCAGCATCGACGACCCCAGTCTTGTCGACAAACACGTTCTCAAATGGTTATACATATAGAGAGGATGGACACACGCGCTGTCGCTCTGGCTCTGGTTTTTAATATTATTAATGTTTTATAACTATAGAGATGGTCAACAAATATATGACTCAATAAAGAGAGAATAAATTGCTGTGAGAAATACAAGATGTTAAGACAGAAACAAATCCAGTCGGTTAAGCAAAAGCTACATGGAAACAAGTCCTTGGAAATAAATTTAAATAACGCGTTCACCCGAGCCCCCCCCATGGTCCACGAATTCTGCGGGCGAGTTGGATATCTCTTGTCATGATCGTGACACGCTTTGCATGTATGGCACAGAGATTGCTGTAAGAGGTGTGCTCAACGCCTGCAAGCGAAGCCCATTCAAAAACTCACGCGTCTTCGAAGAGGTGGACAAGGTAGGCCTCCGTTGCTTCCTGCAACGCGAGAAGGGCCGAACTTTGCCACCGAAGATTTGCACTATCCCTGAAGTTGGTGTCTGTAGTCATTTCCATCGTGATTTCGCGCACCTGCTGATCGTTCAAAATGATGGTTCTGAGAGGAGAATATAGTACACACTATTCGAGAAAATGGCAGTTTTTGAAGCAATAAGTCGGTACTCTTCTGGTATTTCCTAATTTCTCGCAATGCCACTGTTCCAGGTCGAAATCGATGCGGTTTCCTGGGAGTTTCCGCTGCAGTATCATTTGGGTCAGGTGGATTGGGATGGTACTGAACTTAACGGGCGTACCGGCAGATGGCCTTCCAGGACCTTTGCGTGGAGGGGGTGGAGGTCGACCTCCCGTACTTTTCCTGGCTGTGCCCGTCTTCGATTTCTTAGCAGGCGTTGGTGGCTCTGAAGAGTCTGTGGCCGGTGCTTTTCGCTTTCCAGAACTGGAAGCTTTCTGCGCCGTTTGCGCCATGTTAGTAAGGTTTGGCTGTTCAGATTGCTACGGTATCGTTCTTGATAGCAGTTGCGCAAATTCAGGGAAGAAAGCGAAAAGGAGACAACGAGAAAGACACAATTCAACCTTTGTGTCCAAATAAGGAAATCATGATCAAAGAGCGCGTTGGCGGGGCCAAGGTTGGCAAACATTAGATTAGACGCGCGAGTTGGCAATTCAATAAGTGAACTTTCGTTCGCTCTTGTACAAATGCCTGACGTCCCGGTGGTCACAGGATATTACAGATATACTGATATATGGTTTGAATGGTATGCTTCATCCCCCCCCCTGAGAGCGGCCCTGATCATAAGCAGGCATCAAGCCCTGCCCGATATCGAGGACCGAGCACCTGTGAAGGCGATCCTGGGTACTATCTATATTTTTTCTGCTTGTATGCCACCCTAAAATCCTCCCATCAAAGCCCATGATGCACTCGTTCATCCTGACCACCCACTTCATGTCGAAGGCATCAACGGTGTTAGGATGTACATCGGTATCTCATCCAGAAGTTATCTACGTTCCTCGAGCATTGATCCTTCGTCTAAGGAACATTTCAGACGGGAGAAGCGCGTCTCCTTTTTTCATCTGCACAAGTCGACTACCTCCGGTACTGGCTTCACGCAATGAAGTTGACTAAAAATATTGTGCCTTTGCCGTACTCAGACTGTCTTTTGACCGACACCAACCTGAAGACCGTGTCCGAGGTTATCTATCCAGACGGCGGATCGCTGCGCCAAGCGATCAAGGTAAGTTGTATGCTATCTATTACCTCAAGGGGTACGTAGTTATGTTCTGCAGGTCATCGACAAAAACAACAAACGCTTGAAGGGCTCTAACCCCCTTGTCACACATCGTCGCTACATTTTCGAACGTGTCCGTTCGTTTTGGCGAGAGAAAAAGGGTGTATGGTGTGCGCTTGACTTTGAGGCATGGGAACGCGACCACACTGTGCTTACAGAATTTGGATGGTGTTTTGTCGCTTGGGAAAATGGCACTGAGGTGGAAGAAAAGGGCCATTTGATCGTGCACGAGGCTCAATATTATAACAACTCGCAATACGTCCCAGACCATCGATACGTGAGTTTTGTCGCCTTACGATTTTTTCAGATGCTTGATATAAATCCAGAATTATACTTTCGGGGAAAGTGAGACCGTGAAAAAGGGAGTCTTCAAAGAACGAATCCATGATCTGTTTGCGCGGCTGGCTTTGTACGGTCCAGTATTCCTCGTATTCCACGACAATAACCAGGATATAAAGTAAGACCATCTATTCTTGACACTGAAAAGCTTTGACTGTTTTGAAGGGATCTCAACAAGTTAGGGGTAGACCTCACTGGATTATCTTACGTTCTGCCAGATTCCATCTCCGATGTTAAGATATCTGTCATCGATACCTCCGATCTCATTGGTGCATTGCTGGGTGATGGCGCCGGGGACAAACGTTCACTAGAAAAAACGTGCAGTTTACTCCAGATCCAGACAGAATATCTACACAATGCCGGTAACGATGCCCACGTCTGTGTTTCTTTTTGGCTTGCGTCTGTGTTTGAAAACTTACTCGGGTTGTCTAGTATACCTTGCTCTCCATGAAAAATATGGCGGATGGTGATCCAGTAGATATCCAACGGGAAAAACGATGGCCCAACCAGACACCTGCAGGCGTGAAAGTGGAACTTCAACCCTGGCAGGAGGATAGCGACTACTCCGATACCGAGGGTATACTTCCACCACCTTCACGGCCAGCACCCCGAGAAGGTTGAAGCTGCGGAAACCAAGACCACATCACTCCAATGTGGCCGCACACAATTGGGCCCTCAAGCTTAAGATCGACATAGCTTGTGAGAAATGAAATATGTAACATAAATCAAAAATTTGTTGGTGCAACCCAGAAAACAAATTCCACATATCATGCATGTTGTGTAGTAATCTATTCGGCACATTCTGATAAATCTGCAGGTAAATCATCTTTACTGTGCTCTCCTGTGTTTGGCTCCGTAACGTATTAGTCTTCCTTGTCATCGGGAGAGTCCTCCATTCCGCCGTCTTCATCGTCCGATCTATGGTCGTCGACTTCATTGGTTATGAGCCCTCTGCAGAATTGTCAGTGAAAAAAATCAGGACGATAGGAAAAGATGAACCTGTAAAGAATCTTGACCATCAAAGAATACCAGAAAAGGTTTAAGAACTGTAACACGAGCAACGGAAGGAAAATTTGGTATCTCATCCAACCCGGCATGTATACACCCTCTGACCAGTTCCAGTGTTTGGTCGATTCTCTGTGAAGAAATTATTAATAGAATATTCAGAATTCACCCATACAATCGCCTACGGAATATTAGGTTGTTCAGTCCACACAGACCACAGAATCCAGATATTTAAATAATGCCGGAAATATCTGCAATGGTGGCATGAGGGTTTGTAAATGCAGAAAACGAGAAGGAAACTAACGTCCAGATGCCGAAGAATACTGCGAACGCGTAGACTTTTGCTGTATTCCATTGGATGTAATTCAATAATTTTGAGAGCTGTGAAATGATAGGGAATTTGTGAGAACTTTTAGGAGAGTACCAAGACGACTTACGGCCAAAAATGTATCAGGGATATCCATGCTCATATAAACCGCATTTCCAACATAGGTAAGGTTTACAAGGTAACTCCACCTGTCAGAACAAATTTAGAAAGTTAACCAAAACCGATACCGCAGAAACTTACCCAATTAGCCACAAAGTTACGAAGTGATGCGCCACGAGCTCCCAATAATCTTTGCGTGGTTTTTCTAGTCCAAGGACCAGGACGAGTAGTTGTTGCCACCAGTAAGCAAATTGCATGAGGTAGTATCGCTTTAGTTCTGGTTTCAAATTCCATTGGGGGTAACCTGAAGGACCTGGTGTCAGTCATAGCTCATTAGAAATGGTAAATATGATAACTCTGACCTTCCCAAAATTCCTCCGTGTTGTACCAATATGTCGGCAGTTGGGTCATGACACGCTAAGATATATCTATTAGTCAGGGATTACTTAGAATATCGGTCTGACGGACATAACCCCAGGCGCCAAAAAAAGCGAAATAGAAAAGTGCGTAAGTTTGCTCTCCGAAACGGTCAATCTTGCTCTCGCGCTTGAGACCGAAGTATTTCGCGACAGGCTGCGACACCTTGATAGCGAGGATTTCGCGGACAAACGAGAAAAAAATGATGTAATAGCCAATAAATGCTATGTCCCACCAGGTTTTTCGGTAGCGAATATCCTCTGGCGAGGAGTTAGGAATATAGCCCGATAACAAGAATATCGGGGCAAAGGGATTTGGAATTCCAGGTTCGAGATAAGGTCCTAATATTTCCCAGTTAGTGTAAAGAATGATTGGTACCAGAAGAAGTTTGAAAGAAATATCTGCCAGTCACTGGTGAGCGGTCGCAACGCAGTCTGTGAAGGGTTGACATTACAGGGATCGACCACCCAGCGAACAAAGATAGACCTGTTGGTGTGATATGCTGCTGCGGGAGAAGTACTCCTCTCCGGAGTTGAGGAACCTAACGGCCTGTGTGTAGCGGAGTGAGAACGCGTACAAGATGGGTGAAGTAGAACAGACGTTTGAGGCATAAAAGAGTCAGTGAGGTGGTGATTTGAGTCTATTCTGTAAGTGGACAAGTGAGTTATAGAAAATAGAAAGAGGAGGCGCACGCACTTTATGCCATTGCGAAAGGAGCCGGCGCGCTTCCTTGGTTTGCTCGACATGGTACAAGAAAAGATTTGACACGCGTCAGGGATATCTCAACAAATCCATGTGACCTCAGACTTACTCTCATGTTTTCCAATCTTGCTCTATTCAAGGGTTTAGCTTGTCCCGACCGTGGCTCCTGTTCTCGTTCACATTGTCTCTATTCTCATTCGCCTAATGTCCCGCAACCCCGTGCCTTGATTTTGCCAGTTCCCTCAACCTCAACCTCATCATTATCACCAGATAAAGGAAAGGGTCTCGAGAAACCTAAAAGCTCTGTTGTACCTGCTAAACGTCCAGCTATCGCTTCCCCGGCCAGGGGGTCTCCAGGATCCGCGGAACCCCCTCGGAAAACCCAAAAGGTTGGCCCTGTTCAGAGGCCATTGGCCGCGTCTTCAGCCATACAACGCGCCGAGGTTACAAACCCAAGTTCTTGTCTTGATCAACACTCACTCCTTTTCAGTCCGGCGTTCCAATTTTGCGAGTGAATGCAGCTCAGTCACAGATCGCAATCCCCGTGAGGCAGGTTAGTCCCTTACACCACCCCTATCGCTCTTCCGACTTGAGCATCTTCTACAGACAATGCTACAGACACTCTACAATCATTTTCTTGTTCTATATGACCATATTCTCCCCGAATACCCCACGTTGGCATCAGAGCATGCTCTCAAGCAAGAAGATGAAGTGTATAGAAAATCGATCAAATTAACGTATCGTAATGTATTTCCCTTTCTTAATTAGCTCTAATCCAATTCCCTGACCGTTATGCTAGGCTGTAATACAATGTGTAGGAACCTTGAAAAGAAGGCCGCTTCCTACCTCAATTAATCACCCTTCTGTTGGTACAGAGGGTGAAATCGCAGCTCGCGCTGAGGTGCAAAATGCTTTAACTTCCTTACAATTATCTGGTGACCTCCTCGAATCTTTGATTCATCCCGTTTCCATGTTGCAGGAGTGGGGGTACTTTATGGATATACCCCCAGGCGAAGGTGGAAGTAAACCGTCTATAGAAGGGGAAATCGCGAAATGCGACCGATGCATTCAGTATTTTGTTGTAAAGCGGATGGAGGAAGCAGACAACTGTATTCACCATTGGGGGAAACCCCGTGTAACGCGCGTTGGAGGTGAGTATTGTGTTGCAAATGTTTTTTGTCGTCTAATTTCATTACCTTTCCAGGGGAAAAGCTTCGCACTTATACATGCTGTTCAAGACCAGTTGCAGATAGTGAAGGTTGTTCACACGGTCCACACGTCTTCTACGAATCAGCGCCGGATGACCTCCATTCACGCCATGCATTCTCCTGTCTTTCACCATCTAACGGTGACAACATGCACGACGTTGTCGCTCTAGACTGCGAAATGGTTTATACAACCGGGGGTATGCGAGTTGCTCGAGTATCTGTTGTGGATGGTTCAGGGAAAGAAATCTTTGATCAACTTGTCCGTCTGGATGACGATGTACATGTAATGTAAGCACCCTTCCCTCCTGGAATTTGCTTCAACTCATCCTCGTCAAACATCCAACAGAGACTATAATACGAGGTTCTCTGGAATTACGCCAGAAAACCACGCCACTGCCCTACTCACGCTGGCATCCATTCGAACAACCTTGGATTCTTTGATCAACTCGAACACAATCATTATTGGTCATGCGCTTGACAATGATTTGAAAACTTTGCGAATTATTCACCATAGATGTATTGACACCGCCCTGCTTTTTCCGCATCGCGCAGGGCCTCCATATCGCAGATCACTTAAAGACTTGTGAGTGGTTAATCCCTCTTGTGAAGTGGTGGAAATCATCTTAATTCCGACAGGGTCCGAGAGAAAATGGGCAGGATGATTCAGACAGGTGATGCCACGGAAGGACACTCTTCTGTCGAAGATGCAAGTGCGACGCTGGATCTTGTGCGGTGGTATATCTTGAACAAACAGAAATCAGCTGTACAATCTGCATGACATAATTCAACTGAGAACATTAATTGCCAAAAATCCGTTCAAATATTAATGATGTGCTGTACATTGGCTGTACATCAATTATTTAAGCAAACCTATAATGAAATATAATCTCCATAGTGTTGACGTTAAAACAGCGTCACAGATAACACCTGCGATGCGTCCGTGGCCTCCAGTATTATTCCATCATAACCATGCACTAAAGTCGCCATTTTTGAGAACAGCAAAGACCAAATGTTAGAAATCCACGCACAATGTGTCGTCGAATTGGGCAGATTCATATTCTCTTCGTCAGCTGTTCTGTCCAAAGTCATGGAAGGGGGTGACTCTCCCGGACTGAGGAAGTGACTGATGGTTTCCAACTGTACAAAAATAGTCCGTATGATGAAGTTATCATAGGTTCAGTTCAGGAATGCACTTACCCTGTCAAAAAAGCGTTTCCGAGGAGGAGTGTCTGATCAAGAAGCGGTCGATAAGATTACGACGCAAAGAAAAAATGAGACCCACCGTCTTCGTCATCTTCTGGGGGACCCTCTATTTCCCAGTAACATCTTTTGTAGCGCTGGAATAACGGCGATCCTGGCTTTCCTTCTTTTTCAAGTTCCTATCCCTTTGAAAGAAAGAGAACAAGACTAACCACATTGGTGTGAAGAATGATTTTCTTCACAACGTGTGTCATCTCCGACATCAGGAAGTCCATCCCATATTGGAAATAGTTATAGAAATCTAAAGGTCGGTGAGACAGAGGAAGCAGGTATAAAAGTTGGGCCGTACAGCCTGTTTCGCTATCTGGTTCTGTCGCCTTCACCGCAGCATGGATTTTCATCCTTTCATCATCCTTGTAATGGACCCTCAGTGGAGGCCCAAGGTCCAACGTTAGATCTTGCGCAGTGGTTTCTCCAATCCGAATATGTAGGGGCTTCGATGTCGCGATGGGATGGAAGTACAATGTTGCACCGTCGTGGACCTGGAAACGGTGAGGATAGCAATAAATTCTAATAATTAAACTTACCCTCACGACAGCCCTGGCAAGTTCTCCAGCCATGGCAGCGCATTCATTAACCTCATCTAGAGCATCATATATCTTTCCTCCCGGATCGATTTGTGATATAACGATACGTCTAACTTCCTGCATACGATCTCCAGCATGAGGAACCTTCAGTCCTTCTCCAAGGCCGTCTTCATCGAAGCTGAACCATAAGCCGGGATATCGCAATTCATCGCCAGGATAAGTCGGACCAAATACTTTGGATACTCCCGATCGCCTAAGGATTTCCTGTGGAGAAGATAATATGTGATCTTTGTACTGCACTGTGACAGGCGGATTTGGATCCCGTAGCTTGCGGACACATATTGTGTGTAATCGCTGGTGCTTCCCCGAGAACAAAAGGTCGAGGTGTGGTCGAATATGTACAACAACTGGGGTCGTAGCCGATGTGTCTGGGTCGTATTTAATATCTATCTGAGGGTAAGCATGTTGATGTCGCCGAAGTGTATCAAGGAGCGTCCAAAGTGAAGTTCCTGAAGGAGCTGGATGAGCCAAGGGAGTCAATAGCGCAAATGATAAGCACCAATTTCAAAGACTCCAAATCCATGTCCGGGCCTCAGGTCGACATCCAGCGCAGAATACATTGTAGAGTTCAAGAAGATGGTTTGTACATCCGCATGTGGTTAGGGGTCACGGCCCGGTCAAGGGATCAAGGAAAACACGAAAACCATTGTTCAAGTCCTTTGGTTCCAACTTTAGAGGCCATAATTGTCGAATATCAAGCTTTCATCTTCAAGGACCTGCTCAAATGTCAGATATCCGCCAGCGCACGATTATAAAGGTATTTGTCAAATCCCCTATTTCGCGAGCTATGACAAACTGACCTGTGCCAATCCTCAGGTCTTCCGGAAGTTCAGCAACTCACTTGGGCCCGATACCTTGCAGTTCATTGAACAAATACTAGATACCCATGAAATAGAGGACATCGACGTCGAATCAAGTCTGGAGACGCTTGCTAAAGAATACAACAAACAAGATGGTTGGATTGTTTCGATTTTTCTGGACAATTGAATGTAGCCCATTACTTTTGGCAGACGCGACAATGAAGGTCTCTGTCGAGGTCTTAAAAAGAGTCTACGAATCTCTTCAAGACCAAGGAGAAAGAACCCAGGTCGAAAAGGAGGTCATTGACCCAGAAAATCACCTTTTCTTCATCGATGCATTTGAGATGCCCAGGTGGACGTGGTCGCAAGAACGTAGTACATTCGAGAGGTGCGTAATATCACACGCAGTAATTTATTTCGGGACTCAAAGTGTACAGGAGCTCAGCACCTTCTACTTCGTCAGGCTCACCTGAATCAAGGGTAACTTCATTCCGCGACAGACTCCTTATTATCAAGCAGTGTGTTCTCAGAAATGAACACTTTGCGCCATCCACGTTACCATCACGAGATCGAGAAAAACTTGTCACTGTGAACTAGTAATTTTCCCAAATCTTGCGCAAATTACTTATTGGATGACTAGCTTAAATCCACTAAACAATTACTAGGACGCTTTGGAGAACGGTTTCTACTCCTCGGAATGTTGGCCTACAACAAGGAGGGCAAACTTTGTCTGGAAGATGCGGATGGTTTTGTGGAGCTTGATTTCTCCACGCTCGTGAGTGGAATGCACCAATCGTAATGAAACTGAATCTAAACAAAAAGGCAGGACGAGCCAGGCGACGGTTTATTTAGTGAAGGTTGTTTCGCACTCGTAGAGGGCGAGTACACAGAAGAAGCCACCCTCGAGATAATCGCAATCGGACAACCTCCTTGCGAACCCAGGCTCACGGCAAGGTGTGTCTTTTTACTATTAAACGATGGGAAGGACTTTAAATGTGTTTGCAAGATCGATTTATGGTCACATCGACTTTCTCGGGAAAGGTGCCACCTCTCTTCTGGAAGATGTGAGTATTTTTATTTTCAGTGTCGTTTGAGCCTAATTTGCCGTAGGCTCAATTCCAAGCTCGGATATGCGAAGAAATTCCCGATTTGCATTTTTTCTTTCTCTCAGACGTCTGGCTGGATCACCCCCAAACGCTGCCTGGAATTCAGAAGATGTTCGATAATTGTATCGAGAATGATTTCATTCCCAGAGTGATCGTCATGTGTGGCAACTTTACTAGCAAGTCAATTGCTCATGGTGATGGACGAGATGTTCAAAGATACCAGGGTGAGCGCTATAACACCTAATCCATTATGTCATTTTTTAAAAAGAGATTTCTCATTCAGAGAATTTTGACGCGTTGGCAGATCTTATCGCGGCGTATCCTCTGATAACGCGCTCAACACATTTCGTGTTCATTCCTGGCCCTTTAGATATCACTGTTAACTCTACTTTGCCTCGAAGACCATTATTGTCGACACTTACAGGCAGACTGAAAAGCAAGGTCCCAAAGGCACATTTCGCTACTAATCCATGTCGCATCAAATTTTTCGATCAGGAAGTAGTAGTGTTTCGAGAGGACTTGATGGCGCGGATGCTGCGAAATGTCGTGGGGGTCAAGCCAGATGTTAAAAGCGAAGATTTGAAACGATACGTCAGTCCTTATCGTTGCTTCCGTAATTTAATTATTTTATGAAGCTGAAGGCATTTTCATCCAGCTGGTGCAGTCGATCCTTGACCAGAGCCACCTTAGTCCTCTCACAATCAATATCCAACCTGTTCTTTCAGATTATGATCACACACTCCGTCTATATCCACTCCCCACAGTAGTGAATATTTTGAATTTCCACTGTCAGAACCGATACTCATACCCTCTGCCAGCTCATCCTTGCGGACAGATATGACAGCTACAAAGTGACATATACTGGATGTCATGTTTTCAATCCGGGGAGCTTTATTGGGAAGTCCCTGTCGTTCTCGACGTACACCCCTGCGGAAGTCAACTCTGAAGAATGGTATGGATCCAATGAATTTATACACACTGCTTTTGATATATTCTTATAACAGCACGCTGCTCGTGAATGACGAGGACTAATTCTTATTAATCTTTAATAACGAAAGGTTCAACACCACCACCAATTTTTTTACACCCACAGCATCTATGAAGAGCACTATCCTTACCCACTCTTTTGGTATGTCGACTAGAAGCTCGAGAGGGCATCACTTCATGTATGGACATTTCCCCTCCGTTGGCTCCGGTTTGAGCCAGCGAACGTGGTACAACAGGACTTGGTGGCAGCCCAAAAAATGTCACATCGACAAGAATAGAAATCCCGCTGCCAAGCCTTTGCCCGCGTCTAGTACTTAAAATTCCAGAGATGCTATGTAAATGGAAATGGAAATATTTATTAGCTAACTACGTTGCATAATCAACAGGTAACTATCGAAATAGCGACCTCGTTAGCTACTAATGTAAAGATATTAGGAAAATGTGAGGGTGAAGGAAGGATACGAAAGTAAACAATGAAGTTCGTGCTGGAACACGTGATGTCCCACCACTAACATAACAAGGTACATAACTTATAAGTAAGTATTTCAACCACGGCGTGGGGCCATGTGTTTAGATACTATATAGCTTTAGGTATTTATGTATTACCCCGTCACGTCTTGAAGGATCCGGGGCGGCGGAGTAGACTGCTTTTTCTTTTGGAGTCCGAGTCTGATCCGTGTGCTAAGGATTTCCCCACACGCCACATGCCCAATGCGTGTTGGACTTACATGTGAAGCACATTGCATCCTTCCATCTGCGATTCTCCTAACATTGTAATTCATATTCAGCAACGCTCCATATCTCCTTTGCCATTTATCCTTGATTTAAATGCTACATTGCTAGGAATCGTCCCTTCATAATTACTTGGGCCATCAACGGAGATTAGGCCGAGTGACTTATCTTCAACAGTAGGCAGTTCACGCGTTTGCTACCAAAAGCTGAAACTAATGCTATCTCAGTGTCCATATACCAACAATTTCGTGCCTTCGTCACGGCCCTTTCCTTGCTTTTCCTCGGCTCGCCTGATCACTCCGTTTCAACTTACATTCTCCTTTGGCTCGTCAGGATCACTACATTCTCCCTCCTTCTCCGTACCTACCTTGGGCCATGGCTGCTCGCTCTTATGTCTGATCACATCCGTGTACGGAGCATCAGCCTTTGGTCCATTCGAGGTCTATATTTTCGCAAGGGTTCGCGTACTTGGAAGGTGGACAAGCTCAGTTATGTTTGGTCCTCCGTGCAAGGCTCGCGGCGTTTAGCTGTCAAGATAGACGGGGTGAGTTTAGAGATTGCGAAGGATGAAGACAAAGAGCCAAAGCAAAAAGCGCGTCGACACAATCGCAACCTTACACTGGCAGATCTTAACCCTTCCCCTCTCGCTCGACATGCATGGCAATTCCTTTCAGCGATTGTAGGCTTCATAGAACCATATTTTCGGCCCGTCATACGCACCTATGTTATCGCCTGTCTTCGCGTCGGAATTCAATGGCTGCCAAAAATCACCCAGGCTGTGTCATTCGATTTGCAATCCATGGCCATAACGTTTTCGGACATACCTGGTGCAAAGATCGTGGTTGGAGAAGTAAACCTCAATACAACCCTCGCCCTGATATACCTGGAGCAGGATCCCAACTCCAACAGTTTAGAAAGGGCAGAGGATCAACAAGGAGCTCGTGTTGTGTTGGGAATGGGTGTCTGGAGGAAGCGTCTGGCAGAGAGCTTTCAACGTTCGTTGGACAAAGCCTTAGGAGAGTCTCGGGGAACGGCCACGATGTCCCTTAAAATTTCCAATGTCATCGGGTCTATGCCACGCGCACCCTTGAAAAGTGAGTACTTCTCGTATTATGGGCCTGTTCGAGCTCATATTTTTGTGTAGATCCTCTCGGCATACCATTTCTTCTATCTCGTGGAGTGATTGACTTCGAGCTTTCTGCAAAATTTAACCCCAGGGAGGGTGCCATTGATCCCCACGGTCTTATGTTCTCATTGAGAATTGGAGATTGTTCTGCAAAAGTTGATATAATCAACGATCTTCTCAATAAACTACTCCCCAAGACGGCGCAGAACACACCCATGGTCGACCTCCCTGTGTCAACCACAACATCTACTTATGGGGATATACCCCAAACCTCACCAGCGTACACTTTTGCCTCGCAACTGACACCTACCTTGCCCTCACCTGCACACTCTTTCGCGTCTTCTCTGTTCTCCCCGTCATCCTTGTTCTCTTCCTCCGAGTTGATGTCTCCTAAGGGTGGATTGTCATCCCCAAAGTCGGCCCATCTATTGTCGCCTAGATCATTTAAATCCCCATCATCCCCGTTCTTCCAGGCAATATCCGTCAGTGTCCAAATATGCATAAAATAACGTTGAAATTAATTCTGGTTATTCAGGCTTCTATGCGGCCTCGTCGTCGCATTCTCCTCCAGCCATCTGTGAAGTTGACAGACCACAAAAATATGGTGAGAGCTATGAGCTTCGGCAGCTTTATGATGCTGATGTGTAATAGTCAAAACTCTTAATTTTGCACACCGTCAGCATCTCTGTTGCATCCTTGGGCATCTCTATTCTTTCTGATGCTGAAACTGAACCGCATAAAGCTCTTATCACCGATATTGCGATTGACTTGTCACGGAGCAACCCCTCACTCAACCCCCTGCACAAGGAACACCTCGGATCGCGACAGAAAACCGACGTTTATGATTCGGATCCATACACATTGAAACTCACTTGCCGCCGGGTCACCCTCGAGAGGGAGTCTCAGCATCACACCTTGCGACTTGCAACACTGGGTTCGATTGATGTACAAGTTTTGGCCTTCCAATGGCCAAGACCATTCCTCATTCCCACCCCATTCATGGGCAACGACCCGAACGCCCCTTTTCTCGGAATCCACATCAAGCTTGCGGGTATCCATATAACGGACAGAATAGAAGACCTGAAGCGAATCGTCAACGCAATGCAGAAAAGAGAAAGGAAATCTGGGAATCCAGTTGTTCCTTCCAAGCTCCCTTCCTTTCCGATTCCACGTCTGTCCATAACGCTAGAATGTGGACCAGTTATAGGACGGATCATATACGACCTGGAAAATGGTGAAAAACATCGAGCAGTGGAACTCAGAAGCAACGGGTTTTCCGTTTATCTCGGATCCGAATACAAGCATCCCACCTCTGCCATTCGAAGGTCTTTTCCCGCTGCCAGCTCAGTTCAATCCCTCCGTTGGGACACCGGCTTATCAATCAATTTGGAGCCTATCTTAGTGCGTGTACGATCCAAACAAAATTTTATCGGCCTAAGTGGACCCGCACCCCGTACATCTGATCAAGACTTCTTGGATGACCCCCCGGTCATATCCATAGGGGCAATTGAAATAATCGGCGCAGCCAGCGCCTCGGCTCAAATCGATGGCACACCTGATTCTGACGCCAAGATTGATATTTCGACCTTAATATTTGACATCTCGACAGTCTTCGAAACAATTTGCGTTGAACTCTGGCATCCCAATTCTGTCGATGCCACCCTTCGACTGTTATCACTAGCACCTTTGAAGCAAGAAAATTTGACTGTTCGGACATCCACGCCTCGCTTTCTCCACATCCCGACAGCGTTTTATGGGAAGGTGGCAGTTGCGCGGTTCGTGGTTTTCATCACAGCCCCAGACATAACCCCCAGCAACATTTTAGAATTGTCACGCGGATTTACAATGCGTACCTGTGCAGCTTTTGAGTATTGTTCTCTCAGACCCAATCAAGACCATTGGTTTAATAACCTTCAGAGATCACGGGGCAGAACCGAACTCTTGCTTCCTGCAGAGACACTGGTGGATGCGCTTGTTGCCGCAAAGTCATTTGGCTCGCAAGGGGATCGCTCTGCATTCATAAAAATGAGGCTGGCCGACCTCGTTTTCAAAGCTGCTGTTGCTACCCAATATGAACCAGATGAACCGGCGATCGTAGGTCGTGAAGAGACCTCTAGCGTTCTCAAGGAAATTTTGCGAATTGGAAATATTCAAGTCGACATTTGTCTGTCTTGTAAAGCAACCATCGGTCGCTTGCAATACACAGATACCTGCAATATTTCTGTCCAAATTCCTTTAATTCGCGCAAACTTCCGGCTAGCCCACGCATTTAGTATTCTACTTGGTTTACAGACTATTATGGTTTTGAACCCGCCGCAACCCCGTCGCAGCCCCATCCCTACTGAAATTGACGACGCCAACTCCAACTTTGTGCTGATGGTGCAAGGCAACGTCACGGCACTCCAGGCCCTGCTGACTTTACCAACGCAGAAACTAGTAATTCGTATGGATGGCCTGAGTGGGCATCTAAATTCTAGTGGGCCCCCAAGGGTAAAATGGGCAAGAGCGGCGACATTTGTTTCGCTTCCCCCCCAAAGCAATCGTTGGGAGACGCCCGCTCCAGCAAAATGGGATGAATTTATGGCACTGCAAACATGGGAACTATCCTTCACCAAGCTTGCTGGATCCCTCCTGGTCTCGATAGACGGTGACAGTGCACGTCTCCGAATCCCACATGGTTTTGTGTTGGCCGATTTGGTGCAAGATGCTATCGTCTCTGTGAAGGCTATTAAGCACATGGCACACATGGCAAGCGCTGGGTGCTATTCGGACATGCCATATCCTGAATCGGAGGGACCGAAGGAGGTTCCGCATCTAACCATCCGCCTTGACTGTCTTTCTGTGGAAGCCCAAGACGATCCTTTTGAGACGAGGGTCGCCCTCATATGGCGAACAGGCGCAGAGGCGGTTAAACAAAGAATGGATCGGGAGGAAGCATTCACAGCCAAGGTCGCTGCAGTCCTATCAGCAGAATCAAACTTCCCCCCTACTACCAAGAATGGACCCAAAGGAGACCCTGAACCCGAATATCAGTTTACTTCCAAACACAGTGTCTCAATTGCAGAAGCAAGGAAGCGCCTAGACGATGTGCATTACCTAGACTGGACCCTACGCTTGGAGAAATCAAGAGACCGAAGAGTAAAGGACGAAACTTCTGTTCTTCACAAATTGTGTGGCACGTCTTTGCCACCCTCGCCCGATTCACTCTTGGACTCTCTGGAAATTCCCAAACCGTCTGCGGATCCTCCCCTTCTGAGGGTCATGTTGCATAACCTCTGTTTGACGATCTCCCCGCCCTCTTTTAGCATGGACCGTCTGCCTGATGTAATCAACGAAATTGGGAATGGACTTCCGCGAGACACCCAGTTCTCGTTGCTGGTCCCGCTTCATGTTCACTTTACTCTTTCGTCATTGCACGCGACTCTCCGAGACTACCCGCTACCCTTGTTTGATATTCCAACTCGATCAGATAATTCGTCGATCTCATTAACATTTGATACGGACTTGATTGTGGCTGAAGAGATGGGAACAGAGTTATCTGTGAATTGGATGCAATGTCCTGTCATTGATTACAATCAAGCCGTCCATGGTGAAGCACCATTTTCCTTCATGGTTCCAAGGACTATCATGCCGGTCAAAACGTATGCCACTCCAACCATCAAAGTCACCACATCTGAAGCTACAACATTTTCGTGGGGAGTGAGTTATGGCCCTGCCATACAAGATGTGATGCGAATCGTCGAGACCCTTTCCAGCCCGCCTCATGATTCCTCTCCCGCTCTTGGATTTTGGGATAAGGTACAAAGTTAAATCGGAACTCTCTTGTTATCAAGCATTTATATTTCCTTCCTCCTAGATGCGCCTTGTCTTCCACTGGACTGTCAAAATCACTTTCTCTGGTGATGTCCAGCTGTACATGAAAGGTATCTATTCCGACAAGAACCCAAATCGCCCCTTAATTCCTGTTTTCTAGGTACGCGTGACCCGCACCACTTATATGACGCTGGATCTGGCTTTGTCTTGTGTTGGCAAGGGAGTCCAGAGATCCGCATTGGGTACGAAAATCAGCAGAAGGAATTGATTCAAGTGTTGAGTGATGACATGCTCATCGCTGTTCCGAAGTAAGCTACAGAGCCCCTAAATTGACCACATGCCCTTACGCAGCAATATAGTCTCGAAAAATTCGATCCAAACAGACGTTCCCCGGGGGAGCCGTCCTCGAAATCCAAGTTATTCCAGAAAGTAGGCGCTCGCTTGAGCTCGGGCGTGCGCTATGGCATTGGATTTGTTCTTGAAAGAGCCTGTGGTCCAGAATGCCTTTACTGCACAGGCCCTGCGTTTCACCGTAAATGCAGGTATTTTTCTTTTAAAGCGCATTATGGAGTCCTACTCGAGAAAAAGTTGATTCCACCGACTCTTAAGGTGCGCATTGTCTAGTACCTAGCTTGAATTTAACATCAAAACACATTATTTACTAGAGTTTGGACGACTCTTATAATGGGTTTCGATCTGATTTTATTCACCTTTCACTGTCCCTAGCATGCTCCACAAAGAGCAAAGACCCAAAAGGCGGACTCAAACCCAGTAATTTGTATCTCACTCCAAAGATCTTCGCGCATTTCTGGTCATGGTGCTCTCTCTTTGATGGTGTTCTAACCCTTCCAATTCGGCAAGGAAGTTACCATCCATCCCGACCGATATCACCAAAACTTGGTCGCCACCTTGCCACCTTGAAGTACAGGATTTCTCTGCCCAACCTTTACTTCATGCACGGCTACATTGATGATTCTCGGGAAAGTGAGCATCGCAGTTTTCTTTTCTTTCCTTTTCTTAAAAACAAAAATTTCAGCTTGGGTTGATGGCATAACACCTTGGGTTGGACTCAAAGGAAAGGTTGATGAGCTGCAGGCCGACCTCCATCAACGTGAAGAGGAATCTACCGTTCCTGGTCCAATACCTGGTACGACTAGGGTGTTGAGAAAGAAACCATTCTATGCCGCCGAGGTGATCATGAAAGGCCTTGATTTGCGTGCTCTGCTTGCCACATTCTCGGAGTCCATGAAGCAGCATGTACAAATGACTGCACCACCCCAACGAGGCAACTACAGGAACCACACCAATCTTACCACGACCTCGTCTTCTTCTATTTGGCATGACTTTGATGACTTTGTTGAGCTTGATTGGTCTCCGATTGATAATCTCAGTTTACACTTGCTTCCTTTGGCAACTTGCCCTCATTTTACCTACTTTAAGCGCAAAGAAGCGCTTGCTAAAAGCCAACGAACAAGCAAGTTTGGCACAGAGCATTCCCATATGTGCTTGCTTGGGAAAGAACCATGTGGGTTTTGTCTTGCAGTCTGAATCCCTTTGTTAACTAACCCACCTCGTAGCTATTCCGAAGACACAAATGGGCCTTGCATCTTCAAGAATTTCAGAACTCCACCAAATTCTTGAGGCCACCCCTAATTCACACAAAGTACGTTCCTTCTATGCGCTAAACCTTTGAAATTCATTACCATTTTCAAGAATCACATACCTATGAACAAGATGGTTTCACTATTGGAAGACTATATCGCCGTTCTGAAGGAAGTAGAAATAAGACCCGATGCTCCGCACGAAACAGCAGCGCATAGGTATCATATCCCTTCCGACATCGTTTCATCCGAAGATTGGGCAGAATTTGATAATGTTTATCAAATCCATTGTCCAAGTATCTTCATGGACAGTGCTGTACGCGATGTATGTTCATCCTCTTGCTCTCTTCATCGCTTTTTAAAATTCCATCGAAGATTATGGTACAATATTACTATTGTTCTCGCGACAGAAGAGGTTTCGAATATCATATGGCAACACGGTACTCTCCTTCTTGCTAGCCATATCATTTCTAATCCACTCTAGGGCTGTCAAATTTATTCGCGACCAAGCAAATTCTGCACTCGCAATCGAGAAAGAGACGAACTCGAAAGATCGCGGACCTTCTAACACGGCTCAAATTGCTGCCTCCGCTTTGCGAAAGATCCTCAAAGGAGATAATAGCACTAAGATATCTGTGGGCGACATTCGAGAAAATACCTCTCAAGCTCCTGGGAAGGTTGACCCCTTGGAAGGATGGTCAGAGGGTGTGTCTTTGCTAAAGAGTCACTGTTGTCTCCTCCTCAAGCCACAGATCGTCATGAGTGGAGACAGCACAGCTGACAAATGCATTGTGGCAGCTGCCCAGGCAAAATTACAATCATTTTGTATTATGGACCTTCTTAACCTGGACGATCCCATCAGCGGTAAAGTCATGTCAAGGTATCCCTCTACCTTTCATCCCCATTTCACTTCATTCTCATCTCAATTTTGACTTTGATCAGGAATTTCACATCACTATCTGGCCTACAGGCCTTTGCTCCCACTACCATTGGAACTTCGAGGAATGGATCTATTCCTTTAGAGGTTTTGATTGACCTTCGCTGCGAGAGCAACGATTTTGAACGGCTCGTCCCGCAAACTGAAGCAATATTCCACTATGACAAGTTCAACCGCCTCCGTCTGCGAAATAATATCACATCCATTACCATGCGAACGACCACACAGAACTCTACAGGTATCAACGATAGTCATCTCCAGGATCAAACCGTGGGTAACAGTGTTGTTCTTTCTGCTCCAGCTTCTTATTCCACTTTGATTAGGACCTGATTCGCGTCCACATACCACGATTTACTGTGTCCGCAAATACAGAGCACTTCCAAGCAATTTCGAATATCGTGACAAAACTGCTTCTCTTCTCCGACCCTGCCCACAAGATCAGACTCGACAGACTCGAAACTCTTATTTTCACATACGATTTCACGGATCTAGCTTCTGCAGCTAACGTAGTATCTAATCTACAAAGTCGCTTGAGAGATGCATTGGAAACAGAACGTACGATGCGGAACTCGCGGAGGTTGGAAGATGAAGAAGGCCACCTCAAGCTGTTGCAACTGAAATCTCACATCTTCTTGTTGTCAGAAGAACTCAACCTCTTATTCGATTCCATTAAAATGGCCCAAGATCGACTTGATGATCAGACCGACCAAAAATCCGCCCTTCTCCTTCATGCTTCATCCGCCGATATTTCCTGGAAAATGCTCGACGCGCGTCGCAATCTTCTCTCCAAGCTAGCTGTGACAAATATCAATTTCCACTGGCTCAGTCGGCAAGACAGCTCCACGGTTAATCACCTTACGATCGGAAATCTCTCGGCTTTCGATGGCTCACGCTATGCCATTTGGGCTGAAATTTTATCCAAGTACGATGAACCTCCAAACCACCCTCTTCTCAAAGTACGTCTTCGTTTTTCCTCCAGGTTCTCTCTCATCTGAATTTTAACCAGCGGGGTCTCTTCTTATTGGCTGATTGGACAATTCTCGCTCCTGTCGGGGGCATCACCATATACGAGACATTCGAGCTCACACTGCACCCGCTTCGTCTCCAGATTGATGCCAAAGTTGGCAGACGAATTATGGAATACGTGTGGCCGGATCGTGAAAAAGGTCAGATGTCAACAGAAGATTCTCCAGAGAAAGAAAGCATTCCTGCCCCTCCTCTTGAAATTAGGGTCAAGAGCCCAACTTCCCCGGCCGCCCGTTCCTCCATTGATTCTCCGCGCGGGTTGCATACACCCAAGCGAAGCATAGATCCCAATGACCAGACTTCTTTACCAACGTTGCGAAGACTTGGAAGTTCGAGGTCATTTACAGATCTACGGTCTGCCATGGATAATGGATCCTTGAACCCATCTACATTCCTTAGTCCCCCAGCTTTTCTCAAGAGGACCCAGTCATCGGATTCCGTCAATTTTTCCAGTGTGCTAGAGGCTGCTTCGGTGCCAGGAACAAGTCATACCATTGACCAAGAGGAGATCAACGCTCCTGACCGGAAACTTCTTGACGATGCTCATATTATGAAGACCCGTTCATCCCAGAAAAGTTTTGTCATGGTGCGGATATCAAGGTCGGTTCTTCACACTCCGATGCTTGTGTCTGATGTTCAGTGTTGTTTCAGTCTTCATCTTCTTTTGAGTGTGGTTAAAGAAGGATCTTTTGAATGTCATGATGCCAGAATCAAAACGCGAGAGCTTGATTATCGAAATCAAACTTGGAGTGTGCGTTAAACTTCTCTTCATCCCTTATTTTTCTGAATATCTTGCCTGTAGTTTGAAGAATTGGTTAATCAATTCATTCCGTCTAACATGAGCTGGCGTGGATGGGTTAAGATGGCGTTCCACCAGCCGTTGGTGCCTGTTCTCCCTGTTGCTCGCGAGCTCCTTTCAAAGACTAGATGGACATCATCAAAATCGACCAACCAACCTCACGATAACCCTCTAAGGCTTCTCCATCCCCGGATATTTGCAACGGATGATGACCATCGGCTTAATTCGATCCTCGTTGAACCCCTTAAGAAGCCAGAGACCCCAGCCAAGACAACACGGCGCAACCCCTCAAAAAATAGCAAAGACACGCCATTAGTTTTAACATCACTCCCTCTGACAGCAGAACCTGAAGCGATGATGGAACCTGACAATCCAGCTAGTTCTGACCGAGGGACTGGTCGAACACGAGTGAAAAGTCTCTTCAGTAAGAACGCCGTACTTTCTTCTAAGGATAGAGGACCCAATACAGTGAGCCAAGTTGATGCCAAGTTGCTGCATACACCCCCAGCTGATATAACGTCTCTCATGTAGCGTCAATCGGAGGACACATTGAGAGGAGGCTGAATTTAGTACATGTCATGTAAAGCTAGAATCTGAATTAATTGTTTCTATGAATTGTATTTATTTGTCTTATTCACGGCCTTATGTAAGAATCTGGCTCCTGGTAACCGCCCATCGAGTTCAGGCTCTTAAGAAATGCCGTCTGTTAGAGTCAAGGGGCGGACTTATTCCAATCTGGAAGATATCTTCCTAGAGCCACTGGAGCCAGCTGTGGATCGTGACGGTTCGGCCCAACCCTCTCCGCGGCATCTCCTTCCCCGTCTCTCATACCCAGTACTAAGACAGGATGGTGCACACCCTCAGCCATCACCGTCTCCTGGGGCGAGGCCTCGCTCATCGACCACTGCGAGCCGGGTTCACGCGCATTGTACCTCCAGCTTAAGGTCTTCTCAACTCGTCAACCATGCCCAGGGTGATACTCCCCTGTCACCTCAATACTTATCTCCTGTTGCATCTCCGGCCCACCTATACCCACGTAGAAGCGACATAACGCTTGAAGGCCTTCATACAACCGTTCGAGTCTCTTCACATGGAGAACCTGGCCTCATTGAGAGCTCTATAAATTCTATGACAGGCGACAATGATCAAGATGGACATCCAGAACACCACCACGATGACGTTGTTGAACACTTGGACGTCATAGGTATGCAAATTTCCATTTACTCTTCTACTTCACCCCTCTAGCAAAAGCTTTCTTGTAGATTCACAAGTTGGTGCTTTCTCGAATCTCACCAACGCGGCCAACGCCATTATCATGTAAGATTGACATTAAAATTCATTTTATTCATATGAACCAAGCCTCCAGCCCGCCTTCATCATGGTACTCACGGAGGCCGATTGTTGTCTTGCCCACAACACCGCGTCGAACGGATGGCGCTGAGGATACTGAAGAATTCGAGGACTCACTCGACCGTCATGTCGACGATGTTCTTAAACGTCCCTCCAAAGTCCGACGTACCTTTATGGGTGTCTGGTCTTTTCTGAAAACTCGTAAAGGCACTCCAATTCTCCGATCTTCTTTTGAACTAAAACCCTTATCCAGCGATGGGTGTGCGTACCCTCTGCATTATGCCCATTCTTTTTTCAACCACATTTCCAGATCATCACTGGAATCTATGGTTTCTTGGTAGGTGTGTGCCCCGCATTATTTTGCAACATCTTCCACACTCGTTTAAAACGACCCCTTATTTAGTATTTTGGGGAGCTGCTATTGTCATCTTTCTCGCCAAAATTATCAATTTCCACAACGCCAACACGCAAGGATTTTGGGTTGAAGTCTCTTCGCAGGTAGAAACCGGTATGCCGCCTCGGTCAGACAAATGTCTTCTTCTGAATTATCCGAAATACAGGCCTATTCACCCTGACCAGCATTGGCTTGATACCCTCCCGAGTCTTGGATACTTATCGTTAGTGCACACCCTTTATGATTTAAATTCGCGAAAATAATCTTCAAGCAGGAATTTGGAAAATCTGGATGTATAAACACAAAACGATCAAACTTCGCGCAAAAGCCGGCCTACCACAATTGTTCGACACCGACGACCTTCCTGACCCCGTTTATGACCCAAATTATGTTCATGTCCTTACAGAAGAGGAACAAACAGATCTACACAGACGTCAGTCCCTCATTCTACCCCGACGTCAACAGCCAATGTAAATATGTAAATATAACCTTCAGAGCAGAGAAAATTTCAGTATTCCCAGACATGGTATAGGGCGCATGGCACAGAAACACACAGGGTACGGTACTTACCCCAGCACGTTCGTTGACAACCTTCTAAGTTCGCTTCTACAGGCATTCCCTATCAAGTAGGCTAGTTCACTGCCCAACGTTTTTAACGATGCTCACCACTGACTTCTTAGTATGGCTCTGTGGATCTGCTTTTTGAACGACGGAAACTCCTTCTTTCAGGTGCGTTGCGGAGCCTCGGAGCTGGCTGAAAACACTGAAGTCTCAGGGTTTCTAGATTTTCTTATGTGGAACCATGTGGGGATTGAATCGGTAAGAAAAGTCCAATCATTGTGCAGGCTGGATTCACGACCCAGGGCAGATTCCAGCGCCCGGCATGGAGTACTGGGATTCTTATACCTGCCAGTTTCCTGTGTGGCATTGCTGCTGCTGTTGTTATTTGGAAAGGTGGAGAAAGAACGAAGCGAGTTGAGGAAGTCAAGGAACGTTTGCGAGCAGCACTTGACGAGAAGTCTCTGTCGAGAGATGGACAATTACCGCAGAGTTTCTCCCGGTTACCAACGGATTTGGAAACCTCTGCTCCGCCGCCTACCACCAAGGAGAAAACCCAGCATCTCGATCCCCCCACAATTGAAATCGATGAATTTATGACTGTTCCTGCGGTCAACCAGACTAAAGAATCATCCTGACACATATTACCCTTGGAGACACACCATATACCTATGACGAACTGTACATGTCCCAATCATCTAGGACGATTTTGGATCAACATGCAACAATTAAGCCAGGCGTTCCAGATAGGCCGCCCAACCCGCTGCCATGTATCGCTCGGCTTGTCTTGTAATTGTATCAATAGCCTTTGGATCTGTTCCGTAAATCCCTCGCCCAACGATAATTATGTCACAGCCCGACTCATAAATGGCCTCGCGGGGCGTCCTGTACTGTTGACCCATCGAATCACCTTTTGATTCAAGTCCAATGCCTGGAGTGAGAACCAAGAAGTCTTCACCAGATACATCATCTCCAGGTGCTGCACCAACGTCATCCATCCTTGTCTGTGATATAAACCCAATAACAAAGTCTCGGTGTCGACGAGCCATCTTCACCGCCTCTTCTGTGTATTTTCCAACTGCCAGCGAGCCTTTTGTGCTCATTTCTGCCAGAAGTAAAAGTCCCCGCCCCAGTGGTAACCCCACTGACGAAAGACCCATAATAACGGAGGGTCCAGGGACGGGATGGGCATTGGTTAGATGGGCCCAAGATGCGATTTTATGGACCCCGCCCGAATATTGAAGTGCAACGGTATTTCCTGCATACTAGTTTAGATATAATCCTTAGAAGATCGTTCATAAGACCAACCGATATCGGCAAACTTTCTGTCTTCAAAATATAAGAAGTCGTACTTTTGCGAAAGATGCTGGAGTTGTTCTGTCAATGAGAAGTCGAAGTTTTCGATAATGTCGATGTGCGTCTTTGGAAATTTTGACTTATGAGCATATGGATATCAATAATCTGAGAGACAAATTACCTTTATCATGCAAACATATGGAGCCACAGCTTCGATGATTGCCAAAAGATCGTGTTTGTCAGTGACATCGACGCTGACGGCGAGATTGGACTTTTTTCGCTCCATTGTCTCCAGAATTAGTTTAGCGGTCGGGTTTGCAAAATTAAGTGACCTTATGCCATAGCTTTGGGTGTGTGGAGGAGCTACCATTATGGTTTCTGCCAAAAGCTGAGAGGCTGATAAGATTGTGATCGGCCTCGGAGATAAGATTTTAAAAACGAGCGATCAAAAGTTGTGTGTTGAAAGCGCAAGATGTTCAACATCCATGTCTTCCCATCTAATAGTCCATGAACGCGAACAAGATGATGCCGACATAGAGAGGTACTCAAAACGATCCAAGGTCGGCAACGACGTTCAGGAATTCGTTGGGGATGTCACATCCACGAGTTCATCTACTCAAACTACGGAGCATATCCTTCCACCTAGTCATGCACTCCTAGGAATACCTCTACCTGACACTTCTCCCTTGAACTTCCTCGAAGCAGATGTTGGAATATCGGAATATATAGGGCGAGAAGAGGCCAAGATAGAAGGAATTATTAAGCAAAGGTCTGCCATCCCTTTCTGTGACAAGTTTACATTTTATTCATGGTGTCAGGTTCACCGATTTTTTGGTGTACGAAGTCGACCAGGATGGAAAGGTCCTTCACTTAAAATCTCTAGGAAAGCCCGAGTCGCCGAAGGAAGAAAAGGAATCGGAAAAAACTTCGCTCTTGTCCACCCCAGGGCATGTAGTGAAATCTGTATTACCGGCCGAAGGCTGTACTGCTCCTCTTGACAACGAAAAGGCGGAGGACTTGCCAGCCACCAATTCTGCAAAAGGAGAAACATCCTCCACTTCCGAATCGAAGACACAGCCGAAGGGAAATTCATGGCCAGAGCACTTCGACACCTCGCTTTCTGCCTTTCTTGATGAAGACAAAAGAGCTGAACTTAAGAGAATCTACCTGGAAGGTCCTGAACCCCCGCGAGTAAGCGATAACGGCTGGGCTGGACGCGTTGCAAGCTCAAAAATCGAGGATGCTCCTTCTGCAGCAGTTGAGGTTCCTGATACACAACCCAGAAGGGATAATCGACGGGGCCGCGGTGGGAAACATAGCGGAAGAGGCGCTGGCCGGAGTGGTCATACTGACAAAAGAGAGGACGCAAGAAAAGTTTTGTCCGAGGCAAGCCGTATTTTTCGTGTTTTTACGCTCGACCTTACACCACATGAGAATAGCCCATCACATCTAAAGACACTCGAACTGCCTTCCATAAGACTATCCGGGAACTATTCGGTGGAAAGCTCGAAACTGAAACTGACGCGTCGACTCTAGTTCCTGACGAGGGTTGCCGTATCGTCATAAAATGGGCAAGACGAGGCAGTGGTCGTGGCGGCCGTGGCGATGGTTCGTTCCAGTCATCTCATTTGCGGAAATGTATTGTTGATTTACTGTGTAGGTGGCTCGACTCGGGCCCCCCGTGGCACCTACCCTCCGTATATCCACTTTACTCTTCAAAAAACAAATCGGGACACTCAGGACGCCCTTGGACATCTAGCCCGTAATCTTCATGTTAACATTAAAGATTTGGCTGTCGCCGGCACGAAGGACAAACGCGGTGTCACTGTTCAACGGGTGTCACTGAACCGCAATAACAAGACGGTCGAAGAGGTTTGGAGATTGGCAAATAATCTGGGCCCAAGACGGACCCTTGAGGATGTCATGAATCAGCGTGGTGAACGAGGGATAAGGATCTCTGACCTGAATTACCGCAAAGCTAGTCTGGAACTGGGCATGTTGAAGGGCAATTCCTTTATCATTACACTAAGGTAAGCCCTTCGTTGAATTTGTGCGACATTGTGTTTATAGATGGATTCTATCTTGCTCCAGAAATGTGAAGGTGGCGTCAACGGAAACTTTGGACGAAGCTATGAATACAGTTAAAGAAAGGGGGTTCATAAATTATTATGGTAAGCTTCTCTGTTCAATATTATGTGCTTTACTGAGTGCGCGGTTTTCAGGGATGCAACGCTTCGGAACTGCCTCTGTTCCAACCCATTCAATAGGACTAGCACTTCTTAAGTCGGAATGGAAGAAAGCTGCTGATATGATCCTTCAAAAACGACATGGCGAACATCCTGATGTCGAAGCGGCTCGAGACGCATGGCTAGTTGAGCAGGATCTGGATAAAGCTCTAAATCTATTCCCAAGGCGAGCTGTTGCTGAACGTTGTATCTTGGAGAGTTTCAAGAAACAAAAAGGGGACACTCGAAACGTCATGGGTGCTTTGTCTACGGTAAGCAGTCTTCAAGCAATGCACGACGCAATGTCACTTACGAAAGCTGGCCGATCAGATCCCCAGAAATCTTCGTCTGATGTACATTCACGCATACCAGTCTTATGTCTGGAATGCTATCGTCTCCGAACGGATCCGCACCTGCGGCAATGACAAACCTGTCGTCGGTGACCTCGTTTTTGACACCTCAAAGGATGAGGTCGATATGGACGTCGATTCTGACGAGGGAGTGGTAGAGGATGATGATGTCGAAGAATTTGGTAAATATCTTTTCTCTATATCCTGGTCGCCCAACTGCTGAGCTGCATATGTCAGGATCTTCCAGATCTCGAAAGCCATACCGCGCTCCACGCGTCTGTTCTCTTACAGAGGAAGACCTCCACAAGTATACCATTTTCGACGTCATTATGCCCCTGCCGGGTACGGATGTCGCATACCCTGGGGGAAAGCTTGGTGAAAAGTACAGAGAGTTCCTTCGCATGGATGGATTGGATCCAGACAACTTTGTTCGAAAGCAAAGGTAAGAGATTTTCCTTTCCAAAACCCACAGGACTTTACTGTTTTCAGGGAATACACTTTGAATGGTTCCTACCGTGCTATCCTTCACCTTCCAAAGGAACTTTCATGGACTGCAATGCGGTATACTGATCCGGACGTATCCCTGGCTCAATCTGACGAGGATAAACTGCTTGGATTCGACCCTCCTGTGATCCAAGAAGATGGAAGGTTCATGGCGTTGCAAATTAGCCTTACACTCGGGACAGCAGCCTATGCCACAATGGCCCTGCGTGAGATTACGAAGATCGATACAAGTTCGCACTTCCAAACCGGCCTCACAGCGGCAGCGGAAGACCAGAAGTATCGGGGGATAGCAGCCGCAGACGCTGTAGTCACTCCCCAAGGCGGGTTGGAAGCGACGTAGTTACAGGCAGTTGAATTTGTAACCGAGTAATGGGAACTTTATGTACGGTACTTGTGAATGCGACAGTAGCCGTGAGCGCGTCTTTCCCAAGAATCCACTTCCATGAGAGGATTACTGGTCTTACCGACAACCGGTTCCCAAGTTTCGTGTCGTCAACGTGTCTTTGTCTTGACCAGCCTATAAATAAACGCAACTTATGCTCATCCTTACACCCCAATGGCCAGAGTAGAGACGATCGTCTTTCTGTCCCTTGTCCTCGACCTTTTCGCTTTCACCATCCCCCTTCCTCTCTTTCCTCGCCTTATAGAATGGTACACACTGGTCAGTGATCTCGAGCGACCATCCATACACCCTCTGACACATTCCCTTTACAGAGAGAAAGCTCGGATCCAACAGGCTTCTTGCCCCGCACTCTACAATTCATTACTGCGATACGAACATTATTTTATAAGTCTGGCGTCCAATCTCATCGCTGGGATGTTGTACTTTTAGGTGGTCTTATGGGATCAATTTTCTCGTGCGTTAGCTGCCTACCTTGTGTCGGAGGAAACTAACACTCGCTTCAGGACCCTCCAATTCTTTGTATCTCCACGAATTGGTTCACTCTCTGACAAGTATGGTCGGAAACGCATCCTCCTTATCACGATGATTGGCAATATCCTTTCCGCAATTATGTACGTCACTATTTTCTTTTGACAATCTTCCATTGGTAATGAATGAACCGTTTACATTAGTTGGATACAATCCACGACATTTGCCTCGTATATGCTCTCGCGAATCGTAGGAGGTTTGAGTGAAGGAAACGTGCAACTGGCAATGTAAGTGTTTTTGTGCTGGGATGAAACCGTGTCACTGACTCCCCTGGAAAGTGCTATCCTCTCGGATGTGACCTCAACTGCGACCCGTTCGAAGGCGCTAGCACATGTTGGCATTGCGTTCGCGATCTGTTTTTGCGTTGGCCCACCAATTGGCGCCTATTTTGCAGCCCGCCCGCTGCCACCTTCCATGGATAGCTGGGGACTCAATGTTTATGCAACTCCTGCTATCTTGACTCTGGTGCTTCTGCTGGCTGAAACCGCTTTCCTTGCGGCTTTCCTCCCCGAAACCAGAGGAAAGGGCGTCCCAGCATCTGCAGAAAAACAGAAAGCTAAAACCACTAGTGCGAATGGAAATGGAAAGCATCAGGAAAAACCCAAACGATCGATTGAGGGTCGTATTGCGATTCTCAGAACGCTTCGCAGGTTGCACTTCTTTTTCCTGGCCCTGTTTTCTGGTGTGGAATTTACCCTGACGTTCCTCACATTCGATTGTAAGTCGTCTCGACCAGCTAAGCAGAAACATTCCGCTAACATCGCACCATTCATTTCTATATATAGTACTGGATTGGTCTAATACACAAAACGGCAAATTGATTGGCTCCATTGGTATCGTTAGTGCACTTCTCCAAGGTGGCTATGTCCGCCGCTCAATGTCAAAAGTTGGCGAGGGCAACATGGCGAGGAGAGGGGTTTCAAGCTGCGCAGGCGCCCTTATCCTTCTCGCTCTACTCCCGAAATACGTCCAAACACAGCCTTCACTGGCGATGAAACTCCTTCAGGCCGCCGCAGTATGCATGGCATTTACGAGTGCGACCGTTGTCAACTCGTTGACTGCATTTGCATCATTGCAGTGTGATGAAGGGGATGTCGACGAGAACACGGGTAAAATTATCCAGGAGCACCCGCATCTCGCGAAGGGAAAGGCTCTCGGAGAATTCAGATCTTCTGGGCAGCTAGGGCGCGCCCTTGGACCACTGTTGGGTGAGCGATTGCATGAACTTCCCTTTTTTTTTGGAGGTTCTGACATACCATTAGCCTGTGCTTCTTACTGGACCTTCGGACCATCCCTGACTTATGGTGTATCGGCTGTGGCAATGATTGGCCTTTCAGCAAGCATGAAGTCAATAGCAAAAACTAGATCTACATAAGGGCAATTGATATTACATTTATTTATTCGGATATAGAAAGCGAGGTTTTCCATGGAGTAGCAGCATGATGATTTATTTCAAATGTAATTTAGGGAGAGCGTAGATTATGATATATGCAGGCGCAGTTGGCTGTGCGTTCTAAAGTTGGGGTAGATTAGGGTATCAGAAACGAAACAACGCGGTATCACCAGATGTCCAGAGGATGCAGCGATGGAGATGTTCCAGTTGACTCCTATGGGGTATCGTAATCGTCATTACCTCATCTCTTCACCAAGGGAGGGGATTGAATATGGGCAGCGCGGCAGACAGGAGTTATTTAAGTATCCCAGGTATCTGAGAAGCCACCGCCGATCAGGATCGAATCCGAGGAACCTCGGGTTCTCGAATTACTACGTATACGTGAGGGGGCTTCTTCCTGCAGATCCACAAGGGGGTCCCTCGAGGAGCTTTGCTGAATACCAGAGCCTGAATCACGGCCAATTTCAACATCTTCTCGATATCGGTCTTTCTCGTCTGCATATAGTGTCGTCCGACCAGTGTGCTGAGGTCGGGACACGCGAGTTGCTCGTGCGTTGGAACGACCTGGCGGTGCGGGCTGGAGCTCAATGTCCTGGGTCTGGGTAAATATGGCAGGCATAAAGAACATAACACCTCGACTGTGTCGAGGTCCTGTCCTAATTGGGGTGTCAGGTGGTGTTTGATAAGCACCAGCCATTGAGCTGACACGATTCCTCACACGTCGGAATGCCTCGACAAGAGGGCTTTGGACGCGGCCAGCATAAGGGTCCGAGTCGGAGAATCCCAGCCCGTCTGGCGGAGCAGGGGTATGACTCTCAAAGGGCAGATGAAGGACTGGGAGTTCCGCTTCGATGGGCGAGACAGCTTCACTGCTGGGTGAAGGAAGCTGGGTTGGTGTCCCGGAAGTCAAGAATGGTGATTGGCCGAGATGGAAGTGCCAACGTCCTGAGCGTGAGAGTCTAGGTAGGATGATATCGTAACCTCGTGTAAACCGTCGACCTGACTTGGATGGCAGTCGGAAGAGTCCAACGACGAGGATAAAGAGGCCAATCCACATAAGGCCTTTGCCCCAGTGCCCCAAAAAGCCAATAAAAGCAGCATCGTCGGCGTGCCAGCTACTCCCGTAGAAATGGGAAAAGAAGGAGTGAGGGGCTTCATCATCTCGAGCATTTTTCCCATACAATGATTTGGGCAATATGCGCACGTCTTGAAGGGCTGTGTTTGGGTGGGATGCTGTGTATAGTCCGTACTGCGCAGATAAGAACATGGGACCTGTAGAAAACATGACTGTTGGATAGTTGAGTATCCAAGAATGGTCGAACTTGATGAGGTTGTGGATGGTTTGCTCAAAAAAGGGGTGGCCTTTCTCAGAAAACATGAGGTCGTTTGAGACACCCACGGGAATGGTCTTTGGTAGGATAACAGGATAAACGAGGAGGGGGTCGATCGGACGAAGGCATCCAATATCCAGGTCGATATATATGCCGCCATAGTGGTATAAGACAAAGTAGCGGATGGCGTCAGCACGCTGGATGGGATATGTGTAGCCGTCAAAGGTATCCAAAAAATTGGGGTAAAACTCGGCAATGAATTCTCGAGAGCCTGCATCGGTCCAGAGCTTGTACTCACTGAGTGAAGCATGAGTTGACGGAACAGGTAGCCGAGAACATACGTACTAGTCCGGCATCATATCCCTGCACGCCTGGGAGATGCCTCGCCACCGAGAAGGGAGAGTTTCGGACTTCCATGTCTGGTGAAGAATTCTTGGAATGCGCTCGACCTGGCCGTGTGCAGGCCCGTCCCAACGGGTGGTGTTGTCGAGGACAGGGACCTCGGATTCGGAAAGATAAGCTCTGGGGTCGATAGCGAGGTAGTAGGTGATTGAAGAGAGGACTAGGACGGTGCCGAGGAGGAAGAGAGCGAGGATGGAGAGGAACACATACAGCGAGCGCCTCCGGTTCATGGGGATTTGTAGAAACACAAACAATTTCCCGCTTCAACATAAAATCAAAAAAAGTAAATTCTCCCACGCCTACATCACTACCAATGGCAGTGAAAACACCTGATCCACATGCGGTAAAAGGAAAACCAGCGATTCTTGGATAGAAATATCATCCCATGCACGACTCGTCGCCTTCAGGTTGTTCAAAGCAACTTCCCAATCCTTTCGACTCCACTCTCGCCCTGTCCTCGACCCCGCGACACCGCGTGTATACGCCTTGAGAAGAAACACCTCTGCACTCGGGTTTTGCACCACCCTCACCCCCTTTCTCTTGTTGAGGTACTTGATGCACTCAGAGGGACTCCATTCCATGTAATGACGGTATCGTGGTGCATGACGCGACATATTAGCCTCTTCCTCAGGACTGCTCCGCCTTCTTACCTGTTCTCCCCCAACCTTTCCCACAAGCTCCACCAGCAATCGGGAAAAGTGATCTATGACCGCTTCGTGCAGCATGTTGATCGGGTGTTCCGATTTCCAGACGGCTGGACCTTCGTCGTCCACAGACATAGAATCGTCATCCTCGGTGGCCCTGGAGACATCAGTCGTATTCTTGTAGCTTTCCTTGTAGCCACTGAATTCGTTGAGACCTATCTTATCGCCGTACATGCTGTATGCAAGTTCCCGACTGCTCCAAAATCGGGAGGGTGTTATAGTGGGGATCCCTAAAAGAAAGCATAGCAGCTATTTAATTTAAAACTCTGGGAAATAAAGTAATCGCCCACCTTGCGACTGACTGGTTATGCACAAGTTATTGTCGGAACTGCATAGAAAGGTTTGCCTGCCTCGACTGAAATACATGCAACAGTCAAGGATGAGACTATCATTGAACATCTCGGGGTTCGATATCTAATCAAAGGCTTAACGCAGGAGCTGAACGACACCGGAGAAAGACAGACCTCTCCAGGTTCTCGTATCTTCCAATTGCCAGTGGATTTACAGGTCTCTTCGTGTGCCTGTCCTTTGACGGATCGCCTTTCTTTAATTCTTTGCAACAGCCAAGACGTCGCTCGACGCGCAAACCACGCCAGCCCATCACGATTTTTCTGTCTGTCGCGGCGTGGGTCATGGATGTACAAAACGCGGGAAATCAAAACACACCCATCAAGCTCGTAGATTACAGCCCCCGGTACTATAACGATGACGGGTAAGGAATTCCTCTCAACCTCATCAACAAACTGTGCGAGCACCTCGAAATGGTGCAGGAGAATATTGGTATCTGTAACGAGGAAAGCGGCATGCTCAGATAAAGGCGCCTGGAAGGAACACGCGACCGCCGCATTCTCAGTGACATCAAGATCAAGATTCGCAATAGAAATGATCTCACCTGCATTTCGACATCCTCATTAGCAAGGTGGTCGATTTGTTGAAGAGTTGCATGTAGATATGCATTGTCTGGCTTCTGGTCTTCTCAACGGATCATGTTAGACAGATAAACGGCACTTCACTTCAGCTATGGGCTCACTGGATGGGAATACAGGCCCGACATTGACAGGAAAGGGTCCCTGTGGTTGCCTATAGGCGGATAGCATGTCCTATTGGTGCAGAGTTGTAGGGGTAGCGCGATTGCTGAAGGACGGAACAAAAAAACATCTCGATCACGCCTCGGAGTTGCAAAAGAAAGGAATTTCATTCACTCCTTTGACTTATATGTAAATATGGAATTTTATGGAATTTATTGTCTACGATGCGTTGTTGCGGCGTGAGCAGAAAATACAAATGTGTTATGTAGGAATAAAAATGGTCTGGTCGACGAAATCCATGTGTTCATATGATATATCAGCTAATTGACGAATTTTCTGATAGGGCCACCTTCTTCGCAAGTGGGGTCCCACTGGCCTCCTCTGGAATGTTGGAATCACTGTTTTCAACCTTACGTTTAGTGCCAGCGATTTTAGAATCAGGCGTTAGAGGAAGAGACGGCGAAATCCTCAAATCTGGAGGTGGTGTCATTCTCGTCCCTGACTGTATACCTGCCATCGGATGAACCTCAGGAGTGGCAGACCGACTGCCATGCGCTTTCTCACTACGTAACCGAGCTGCGAGGCTACTCGTAGAAGTAACGGCTTCTGCATAACAAGTTGCATGATAAATCTAATAAAACATATGAGGGATTGCAACCAACAACCGAAAAAAGGGAGCACGAACTCTATCATCTTTCCGAGTGGCGTTCTTCCACACCCATTCTTCATCATCCTCAAGGAATTCGGACTTAAGAGTCTCCTTACAAATCGGACATGACACGACCTGCGCCTCATCACCCGGGGGAACGATGACATACTGGGCTCGTAAATCTGCTTCAACTTTAGCATTATTGGCAACAGCCGCTGCCTTGGTGTTTCGACGACCAGACTGGTGAGAAGATCCTCCCTCTTTTCCTTCACCCTCATGTATCCAATCCTAAGATACAACATTAGAATCCACTCATATTATCGAGAATAAATCATAGCGCTTACATCAATTCCAATGAACCAACTCCGGCTATGACCCCTTCCACTATCCTCACTGGCCTTGCGATTCTGTCTGAAATGCATGTCGAGGTGGTCATTGTGGTTCCTCTTTCCCAAATCCGTATCATGAAAACGAAGACCGCATTGTTTGCATTGCAAACTTTGGTTATCATACAGAAGTTCGACGATGCGAGAAGATCTTGAAGATATTAACATCAAGTTCATCAAGAGCATAAAAAAAACAACTCACTTTACTGAATCGAAATTACTGAGATTGACCATTTCAGTTAAAACGCTATTTCTGTAAGCTCGGAAAACTTCGTGTTTTAGATCTACAGGTTTCGATGGCTCTCCAGCAGGAATTTCTGTGACTGTTGATCCAGCACCGAGAGGAGTACCACTGGCCGATACAACTCCAGCTTTAAGAAGCGTGGAAAGTAGATTGGCAATGTTGTCTGGGGCAATGGCCACGGAAGCCGATTCTGTGGGTTGAGGATCAATAATAGCCTGTTGTTCCAATTTAATTGCAGATGTCGATGCACGAGGGTATAGCTGCGGAACTCCCTGAGGTAATGAAGGGGGGAACGGCGGTTGAGTTTGCCAACTGGGGGCTGGTATCGGTGGTTGAGGGATAGGTGGTTGAGGGATAGGAGGCGGGGCACTGGTCTTGACGAGATTTCTTAGTTGGGCTAAAATCTGACGAAGCTCTTCTTGAGAAACGCCAGCCTCAACGTGCATCCGAAGCTACTCATGTAAACTTCAGTTATTATTGATTGAATCTGGGACCATTTTCTACGTACCTGGTGAAGAACAGCGATATGGTTTTGCGATAAGGTATCGTACGGGCTTGCCTGAAGAGCGCGTTCCTTTTGGCCAAGAGTAAATTGAAGCTCGCTGAGGACTTGAGATTTTGTGATCAGTCCAGAGCCGGAATGAAACTTCATGCTCGACTATACGGCTATTCAGAAACCTATCAGAGCTTTGGACGAACATTGAACTTACAGTATCGCCTCCTGCACCCCAAACGCCTCGCTCAATCGCCATTTGTTGTTGGACCCCAAAGAGTTCTTTGCCCGTTGGGGAACCTGTTCGCCAGGTCAGGAGCATTTCTTCCATCTTCCCGCGGGTGTTGTCGTCGACAAGGGGGTACGAATCCAAATACAAAGCAACAACAAAAGTGGAGAACCGTCGGGCATAAGGTTCATACACATTCTTCGAGATCGCATCGAGTAGGTAGAATGCCGGGAGTTTTATCCAAGGAGGAACCTAGATGCCAAAGTGGATATGATGAGTCAGCAATCCGCGGGATGTGTGGGAAGGTAAGATAGAAAAAGAATTTGAAAGAAGTTCGGTCGCCGTCATCTCAGGTTTAGGCTCAATCTTTACACTAGATACATAGTACGATGAAAAGAATATAAACTATGCAATCCTGGTACTACTTGTTTTCACAAGGCATGGTTAGTACGACAAAACAGAAAACTCACCCGACGTATGTGTTCTTCCAAACATTCCGCCACGATGTCAGAGTATCGCGCATGATCTTGAGCAAACATTGAAAGGTGTTGAATGATGGGCCTTGAGTTGAATGTGAGCTGTTCTAGGCCTTTGGAGAAGTCCCTACGAAAAGTAGTGGCATCAACGTGGTAAGCAGGTGGAGCTGGTGGCTGCGGTGGACCGTGCTGGTAATATTGCGGATATCCGCTCGGCGGTGGAGATGAATAGCTAGGGCCACCATAAGATGGTTGACCGTACAAATTCTGAGAATATAAAGACATGGATACTTGGCCTTTGGACGGGTGCGGTGCTGACGATCTGGTTACAATCTCACCCGGTAAACGTCAGGAGTGAATTGACAGTCAACTGCTACCACAGAGGACAAAGAATGAAGCGTTGGAGATGCTGGATATACTTTTCAAACGTCTCACTCAACGTGCTGCAGAAAATGACGAAGATGAACGAAAAGCACTCGATGGTGGTGGTTACAAAGAAGAGAGATGCCAGCGTGTCCGGCAGAATACTTACAAAAGCCGATTTCCAACTCCGCCAGTCCGCTCATTGTTCTCATCCTTGAACCCGTAACCCCAGGGGTGACCCAAAACGCCATGGTTTGGGATGAGGGCACCTGAAAAAGAACAATTATATTTCCTGGAAGGTGTTTGTATAAATCTTTGGACTTGAAAGCGTAAAGAAGGGATGTCCAAATTGGGCAATCACTTGGCAAAGAGATTCATTATGTCAGCCAAAGCTTGGACCCCCATCCCATCCACCGGCCAACAACACCTCGTCAAAGCAATCGTCCAAGGTGTGTATACCTTACTAAACTGCCTCCATTCATCGTCCATGCACCTATAGACGGCTTCAAAGACAGTATACGTCAGGTCGAAGCTGTGGAACCGATGGATGCAGACAGGCTTGGTTGGATGACCTTCACTCACTAATCTGTCTCTCTCCAGATGCGGGACATCCTCAAAACTGAAGAACTCGAAATCCCCTCCGGCGTCGATATTACCATCAAATCTCGCCTTATCACGGTCACTGGACCCCGGGGAACTTTGACCAAAAATGTCCGACATATCGATATGGATATTCGGGTAGCGAAGGACAAAACTACTGTGGTCACTCTGGCTGTCTGGCAAGGCGGTAGGAAACACGTCGCTTGCCTGCGAACCATTCGCACCTTGATCAACAACATGGTGATCGGCGTTACCAAGGTGTGCATCCTCTGCTTCGGCCTTGCACCGATGCTCATGGTATTCCAGGGTTTCCGATACAAAATGCGTTCCGTATACGCTCATTTCCCTATCAACTGCATTATCCAAGAGAACGGAACTGTCGTCGAAATCCGTAATTTCTTGGGCGAAAAGGTGTGTCCTGCTGTCTTTCCATTCTTGCCCATCATAATAATTTTCCCAAGACGGTGCGGCACGTAAACATGTTGTCTGGCGTGGCAGTATCAGAATCATCGACCCAAAAGGACGAGCTTATCTTGGAGGGAAATGATATCGACAATGTTTCTCAGTCAGGTTGGTGTTGAAAATTCTGGATATCAAATCGATCTTAAATTTTTTTTAGCGGCTTCGATTCAGGGTATTTGCCGAGTTCGCAACAAAGATATCCGTAAATTTTTGGACGGTATCTACGTGTCAGACAAGGGTACTATCCTCTCCGACGATGCATAAGTTTTGTGGTAGTCTATATTCCCAATACTCAGCTCCTCACGCTTCCATCACGACACTCTGCATGCGTATTCCTACGTGCGCGACAAATGACTGAGAATCGATGCTTTATCATAAGCAAGCAATGAGTCTCTGTCTAGTCAAGGTACAAAGGGGATCTTGGTTCCGACACGACGCTTATAACGTATGTAGTCATCGCCAAAGAACTTCACCAAGGCTTTCTCCTCCGCTAGTGCGAGATCAGTATCAAATACAAAGGTGGCGGAGAAACTAAACGAACCTCGAGTCCTATAGTAAAAGAATCGCCACAGTAAAATCGTGAACAGAACGAAGGTTAATGGATTTTGCAAAATTAATTGTGTTCCCAGGGCCCAATAATAGAAGCCAGCATATGATGGATGTCGGAACCACCTTAGAGACAGTGTCATTTAAGCCCAAAAAGAGAAAAGAAACGACTTACGCATAAACACCATCAGTCACTAGACGATGGCTATCTCGCTTGTGGAACGCAACAGAATGCGAAAAATTCGTTGAAGCATGTATCATGGCAATGGATCGCAGGATTTGGCCAACAATGACCATGATCAAGCCTGTATTCGGTTAATAAATAAGGTGAACTCGCGGACACCGATAGCTGAAGCATACCGATTTGGGAAACATATGGCCATGATTTGCCTGAAGGAATGATATACAAGCTGACAAGGTACTCCACCAGTGCTGAGCCATTAGCAATGTGGTACATCGAGCCATTATCCAGGAGATACGCTTTATGTCCATTAGATATTTTCTTCCTCACGAGAAGGAAAGGACTGACAGTCAACGCTGCATTTCTCAAAATTCCAACCTGCCGTAACGGCAAATTCTGCCCAGTGAAAGAACGCCCATGCGGCAATGAAACACCCCAACTGGTATGTGAGCAGTCGAGCAGTACTGGAGATGTCGTTGACAGCAGTATAAACCCCAAAGAGGAAAGAACAACCCAGGAGAAATGATATTGTTGAGGACGCGAGAGGTGTATTGGGGATATTGCCGTGAGGAATGTTAGTCAACGGATTGGTTTCCAAAGCATTTGCTTTGGACTTGACGGGCTGCTGGACGTCAGTAGCTAGGCCGTTGAGTCCACGGTGAGTATCTGAAGCCATGTTCGTGAACAAAGAGGAAAGACATTGAGAGTTGAACAATAAGCCGTATTTATGGTTGTTGTAGAGGGTCCTTGATCGGACACCACTTCCATGGTCCTTCCAAAATGCCGTCTAAAAGGCATCCAAAGAGTTGGTCGTGGTACTTCCCGTTGTCAATATGGGACTGCTTCGATCCCTCATCCTTCAAAGTTACGCAATATGGCTCTGGTAGCCCACATAGGTCCGTTTCAAACCATCTTGACTCGAATCACTTTCTTACTTCAAAATACTATTAGATTCCGGTAAAACTACACTCACAGAATCCATCCTTCTCAAGTCCTCTTATATCTCTGCTTCTGGGACTGTCGATACTGGTAGCACAACTACGGACTACCTTCCTGTTGAACGCGAACGGGGCATTACCGTCCAATCTGCAAGCATTCCTGTGCAATGGAAAGATTGGACTTTCAACCTCATTGACACCCCAGGACATGCAGATTTTGGAATGGAGGTCGAAAGCGCGAGCCGAGTCGTGGACGGTGCTGTTGTTCTTATAGATTCTGTTGAAGGCGTGGAGGCACAGACACGCGGCGTATGGCGACAACTCGACAGGTGAGTAGAATAGGTAAGACCCCCTACACAGTTTTCAAACAGATTATGACGCGTCCACAGGCATGGAGTGGGACCGAGAATTATGTTTCTCAACAAAATGGATCGACCTGGGGCGTCCTTCCAGGGATCTTTGCTTTCCTTGCTTAAGCATCGACTTCATCCCAACCCAATGGCTTTGACACTGCCCATCGCATCCTTTAATCCAAAGAATTACGCTGAAGGTGTGCCAGGGGTCGAGGGGCTGGTTGATTTAATCCGGTGGAATGTCTGGAAGTGGGATGAGGAGGGCAAGGCGACTTGCCATCCTTTGCCTCAGGAAGTTGAAGACCTTCAAAGTATGGACATAGTCACGCCCACCCACCCCATTATCTCCCATCTAGTTCCCGCCCGTACCCAGCTACTCGAAAACATCTCCATGGTTTCCGAAGACCTGATGGAAATCTTGCTCAATATGCCTTCCGATCCATCAGCGTATCTCAAATTGGACACATCCGTGCTCCTGCGACATCTTCGACAGGCTTCATTGGCCAATAAAATTCTCCCAGTACTCTGCGGATCGGCTATGCGGCATATAGGAACGAACTTGCTGATGGACTACGTTGGAGAGCTTTTACCGAGTCCGATGGACGTTGAACATCCTGTTCAGCAGAGCAACTCACCTGTTAGGCTCCTTGCATGGAAGGTCAGTTGGGATGATAAGCGAGGCTGGATGACCTTTGTCCGTGTGTACTCTGGTAAGATATGTTCGTTCTTTATTTCTTACTAGTCCCGCTGACATAGAACTCAGGCAGGCTCACCCGACAAACTCTATTGGTGAACAGTAGCCGAAATCAAAAAGAAAGGGCCTCAAAATTGCTCCTCTTATATGCCTCTGAACCCAAAGAAGTCGATGAATTGCCCTTTGGCTCCGTTGGCGTCATTTTAGGTCTGAAGCACACTCGTACCGGCGACACTCTTGTCTCTATAGAGGCTCCCGACTCATCACGAGCTATTTTGCGAAATATTACTCCACCTCCAGCCGTTATATCGGCGTCCGTCATTCCGAGATCACATTCTGATTTACAGCCCGTCCAGAACGCCTTAGAGTCTTTGTCACGTACCGACCCATCTCTACGCATAGACGACCAGGAAGGTCAGATTCTGGTCCATGGCCTCGGTGCCTTACATCTGGAAATTGTGGAAAGGCGACTGAAAGACGAATGGAAAGTAAATTTCGAGTTTGGTCGAAGGTATGTTAGCTTCCGGGAGGGTTTGGGCCTGAAGCTGGCGACCCCAGACTGGAATCTCTGGAAAAGAGAGATTAACGGGAAACATATCTCTCTGAAAGTCCCCCTTACAGTCCGCAAAATGGAACCATCCGAGCGAGGACACTCAGCATGGGACGGAAATATAGTCATAGATGAACGAGGCAGGCCAGTACCTGTGCCGGATCCAACGAACGGTTCAATGATGACATACATAGCTGAAGGCCTAATGGATGCCCTCTCAAACTCCCCACATTCCTCCCTTCCCATGACGCATCTCCATATCCAAGTTGGCAATCTAAAAACCCTTACCTCGAAGGTTCCGGCAATTATTACAGCCGCTACCTCTGCAGCCCTGCGAAAGCGAATTTGTGATGCAGACATGGGTCCAATTCTGGAACCATTTGTCTTGCTCAAGATCTCGGTCAGCGAAAGTAGTCTTGGGAAGGTCATCAAAGACTTGACTGAGCGAAGTGGCGAAATCCTCGACCTTGAGGATGGTGCTTCTGGTCAAGAAGATGGCGAACGTTATTCTGGCGAAGGAACATATATTCCTCCTGATTGGCTGTCCCCATCGGCATCTCCGAGCATGTTAGCTCGATCATCAGGATCGCATATCAAGCGCTCAGTCCAGGCTGTTGCCCCGCTAAGTCAATTCATGGATTACTCTAATCGGCTACGCTCCATCTCAGAAGGCCATGGAGTCTTTGAAATGTCGAGCGCTGGTTTCAAGGAGGTATCCGAAGAACGTAAACTTGAGATTCTGAAAGAAATTGGGAGGGCTTAAAAAGGCATTACAGCAAGTTTACAAAAGTACATAGAACCTAAGTAATACATCCTAATCTCTTGAAGATTCACAACTCTTTAAACTCATCTGCGTCGCCGAATAAAATAGAGCCATCCATATCGTCGTCGTCATTCACAGCTCCAGGTCGAGCATCGCCAATGTTATTAAGAACTTGACTAAAATCCATCATCCCACCTACATCTTCGCCTTCGTCCGATATATTGCCATCATTGAGTATTCGAT
>Ga0307517_10000655_pt1 | contig 59463 bp, 37 predicted proteins | sample 23_EM_MG_FD_194515 | JGI IMG/M metagenome (GOLD analysis project Ga0307517, IMG submission 194515) | Populus trichocarpa ectomycorrhiza microbial communities from riparian zone in the Pacific Northwest, United States - 23_EM | ecosystem: Host-associated > Plants > Roots > Unclassified | place... | reverse complement strand
CACCTCGATGTCGACTCATCCTATCCTCCGGGGGAAGAAGCTTGGAAGGGTTCGGCTGTTCGCCGATTAAAAGGGTACGTGAGTTGGGTTTAATACGACGTGAGTCAGTATGGTCCCTATCTTCTGGAGGGACAATTAGTAAAAAGAGGCAGACCTTCCAGTACGAAAGGATCAATAGGCTGTGTTTCTCTAGTGTACCAATTGTTTGTAATTATTGCCATTTACCTCTTATATTTTTATAATCTTAAGGTTAAAGGTAAATTTAACAATATTTGAATGCATAGTTGGGTAGCCACAAACATAATAGATAAGTGCTGAATGTCTATAAAGCAAGAATCTAACCTCTAGATACTAATAGTTTTATTTTTAAATAAAACAAAATTAAGTTGTAGATTACAACTAGATAGGCTATAAATGTACAATTTGTAAAAATTTTAGTTTAATAGTACTAATTTATAAAAAAACTTTTTGTTAATAGTCATAGCTGCTTATTTATTAGCAGCAATTTTATTTTTTATATTATTTTATGCGTTAGCAACAGATCCTATTTATTTTAGCTTCTTTGTCTGCTGCGAATGCTGCTGCTGTTGCTAACTTATTAAGAGTTACTTTGTAACAAGCAGAACTCCTTTTAGCTTAATTTGAGATATTTTAATAAAATTTAAAAAAATAAATATCGGATCGGTTATTAAAATACTATTTAAATTTAAGATTAAAAGAGTAAACTTCTAAGCAATCATATTTTTACTTCTTTAGGTGAAATTATAATATTTTTTTAAATGTTGTATTTATAACTAATAAAATATTCTTTATGATATAAACAATTTGCTATATTTGCAATTTAAATTTTTAATGCTTCATAATAAAACAATGAATAAATTTCAATTTTTTCCTTTTCATTTAGTTGACCCATCTCCTTGGCCTATTTTATTAAGTTTTTCTTTATTAAATTTAACAATAGGAGCTGTTGCTTATATGCATGGATTTTCTTATGGTGGATATATTTTAACATTAGGATTTATATTAACAACATATGGTATGATTTTATGGTTTAGAGATGTAGTTGTAGAAGCTACTTATTTAGGTCATCATACTAAAGAAGTTAAAAATGGTCTAATGATAGGTGTTTTATTATTTATTGTTAGTGAAATTTTTGCTTTCTTATCTGTATTTTGGGCTTTCTTTCATTCAAGTTTATCACCAGCTATTGAAATAGGAGGAACTTGGCCACCTTTAGGTATTACTCCATTAGATCCATTTGCTATACCGTTACTTAATACTTTTTTATTACTTTCTAGTGGAGCATTTATAACATATGGACATCATGCTTTAATAGCTGGAAATAGAAAAGCTGCTATAGATGGAGTAATTTTTACTATTATCTTAGCTATAATTTTCACAGGATTACAATATTTTGAATATTCTGAGGCAGGATTTACTATGTCAGATGGTGTATATGGATCTGCTTTTTATGCTTCTACTGGACTACATGGATTACATGTAATAGTAGGTACTATTTTTATTGGAGTATCTTTAATAAGATTAATTAATTATCAATTAACTACAAAACATCATAATGGATTTGAATCTAGTATACTATATTGGCATTTTGTAGATGTGGTATGGTTATTTTTATTTGTGGCTGTATATTTTTGGGGTAATACCTAATATTTAAATATACTATCATTATTTTTTATTGTTTTTTCTGCAATTAACTGAAAATGATAGGTAAAATTTCTAAGATACAAATATTAAAAATATTTCACCCTTGCTCCGCAACTGATATTTTTCTAACTTTTTTATTAAAATACTAGCTGTAATTACTGCAGCTTGCTAGCTTTACTGCTTCTAATTACAAAATTACTAGGACTGCTGCGAATGCTGCTGCAATACAAAATAAATAAAAAAGAGCCTTTAATTTAATGGTAGAATGGTTTCTTGATGAGGAACTTATAGGAGTTCAAATCTTCTAGGGCTTATTTATACTAGCTGCTGCAAATCATTTGCTAACTTATAAGTTAGCAAATTTATTTTTTAATTTCTATCCTAACTGGTCCCTTTATTTATTAATTTACTTTTTCATTATTTAGGTTATCTGCTTTGCAGGTGAGAATTGCAGCATTCTTGCTTTGTTCTGCAGCGTTCTAGTTACTTTGTAACAAGGACAGCCGTAATTACTGCTGTTACTACTGCTTATAATGGAGCAAACTGAGCTGCTTTTAGTTATTAGAAATGTACAGGATTATTGCTAATACAAAGGAGCAAAACTTGTTTATACACAGAAAAAACTAACTAGTTGCTGTATTTACAGCTATTACAAAATAACAAGCAAGTTAGAAAACTTTAAAGTTTCTATTTTTATTTCTTAAAAATAGATTAAATAAATAGATTATTTATAATAATAATTTTTAGGTCTTTAGGTTTCTATAATAAAGCCAATTTATTACCTGTTCTTTTGTTCCTTTGTTAAACTTTTAATTTAATTAAATCTGCCTCTAATTACTAATTACTATTTACTATTTATTATTTACTAATAAGGTATTTATTATAATAAATTTGCAGCTTGCTTGCTTCTAAGCAGGAGAGCTATCGGCTAATTAAAAAAAATCTAGTTAAATATATACAAATTTTATTTATTAATATTAAAAGAATTTAATTTAAATTATTGCAAGGATAACATTTAACATTAGAACAAATAAATATAAGTTATAAATTAAAAAATTAAATATAAAGATGAGATTATTAAAAACTCATGTATTACTTAGATTTGTAAATTCTTATTTAGTAGATTCTCCACAACCAGCTAATATTAGTTATATGTGAAATTTTGGATCTTTACTAGCAGTTTGTTTAATTATACAAATTCTAACTGGAGCCTTTTTAGCTATGCATTATACACCAAATGTAGATTTTGCTTTTAATAGTGTAGAACATATTATGAGAGATGTTAATAATGGATGGATAATAAGATATACACATGCCAATGTCGCATCTTTCTTTTTTATTTTTGTATATATGCATATAGGTAGAGGATTATATTATAGTTCATATAAATCTCCAAGAGTATTAGTATGGTCTATTGGAGTAATAATATTAATATTAATGATGGCTATTGCTTTCTTGGGTTACGAGGATAGCCCAACATGGTTTAATAATAATAATTTAATTTTAAATTCAATGATTCCTTCTAAAATAATAAATAATTTTATTAAAGATAAAAATATAAAACCAGTATTTACATTTGAAAATTTAGAAAAACAAGAAACTAGAGAAAAAATATGTAAAGAAATAAAACACATTAGTGGTATTTATATGATTCTAAATAAAATTACTTTAGATTATTATATAGGTTCAGCTTCAACTAATAGAATATATAGTAGATTTACGAGTCATATGATATATTTTACTGGAAGTAAAATAGTAAAATTAGCTATTAAAAAATATAATTTATCTAATTTTGCTTTCTTAGTATTAGAAATATTTCCAGATATTGTTACTCAAAAGAATAATAAACAATTATTAGATTTAGAAGATTTCTATTTAAAATCTTTATTACCTAACTATAATATTTTAACAGAAGCTGGTAATAGTTTTGGTTATAAACATACTGAAATAACTAGAATCAATATGAAAGCAAAATATAGTTTAGAAAGAAGATTAAAAATAGGTGCTCTAAATAGAGGTAAAACTCTATCAAAAGCAACTGTTGAAAAATTGAGAATAGTTGCTTTAACTAGAAAATCTTATACTTATTCAGAACAGGGAAAATTAAATTTAAAAAAGAAATCTAAATCTTTATTAGTTTTTAATTTAAATGGAACTCTTTATAGTGAATATAGTAGTATAACAGAGGCTGCTATAAATTTGAAATGCAGTTTAAAAACAATAAATAGATGTTTAAAAACTGAAAAAAAAATATTAAAGAGACAATGAATATTAAAATTAAATAATTAACAATATTAAATCATAGTCCCACGAGTTTATAAGGCTATGCAACTTCTAGAAGAAAATAGACTATAAAGTGGAATAGTTCGACAGAATTATTGACTTAAATTTATTTAAGTTGGCAATATTAGTGAAAACGATCAAAGGAACTTGGCCTAGCGCAATTCAGAGATCGTCGGTTATCTAGATGATCGCGACAGACTGGGTCACTAATGGGTGCCTGAAATGGTGCTTAATGTACAGTCGAAACTTTTAACTTATTTATTTTAGTTAATAGAATATACGAATTCAAAGTTATTCTATCATTTTATTTATTTTTGTTAGTGACCTTGGGCAATAAGCTTAAGACTCTAGCTAATAAAATGAAAGTATGTATGTTTTACCATATGGTCAGATGTCTTTATGGGGTAGTTTATTTTGCCCTAAATGGTTTCAGTTTTTGGATTTAGAATCCAACGGATTATTTTATTGCAGTACAGTTTTACCATTTATTTCACCTAAAACCAAATCTAATAATAGAATAGGACCACATAATTACGATATTATTTGTATTTTAATGGGTTCTTTATTAGGAGATGCTTTTGCGGAACAACATGGAAATGGAACAAGAATTTGTTTTCAACAAGAACATTTAAATTCTCATTATTTAATATGGTTTCATAGTTTTTTAAATAAATTTGGTTATTGTAGTGAAACAACACCTACACTTACAACAAGAATAGGTAAAGGAGGTAAATTAAGATATGTCTCTAGATTTAAAACTTATACATTTACAAGTTTTAATTGGATACATACAGCTTTTTATAATGAAAATAAAAAAATAGTACCTTATAATATTGAAGAATATTTAAGTCCTTTAGCACTATCTGTTTGGATTATGGATGATGGAGGAAGAGTATCCTCTGGTTTAAAAATAGATACTAATAATTTTTCATTTAATGAAGTAGAATTTTTAGCTAATATTTTGAGAAAAAAATATAATTTAAAAACATCAATTATAAAAACTGGTGCATTAAATCAATATAATATCTATATTTCTAAATCATCAATGAATGACTTAGTAGAAATTATTAGACCATATCTTCATACTTCAATGTATTATAAATTAAACGGCTATATTTAAAAACTTTAATTATAGTTTTCTTTCTAGTAATTCTGCAATATATGTATAAAAAGAATTATGTTTTAAGATTGAAAGCAATACCAATGAAAACGGTTAAAGATGCGCATTGCTAGTTTCTAGACCGTCGGTTTTACATAAAATCGCGACAGACTGGGTCATTGGTGGGTGCCTGAAATGGTGCTTAATGTACAGTCGGGGTCTTTATAATATAATTTATATTATTACAAGGCTTTCTAAGGATATTATTATCAATCTATGATCTTATCGTAGATTTAGAAAGTACATAATTTATCTGTTTCTGGATTAAACAAAAGATAAATTTAAGATTTGGCTACTGTTATTACTAATCTTTTATCTGCTATACCAGTTTTCGGTCAAGATATAGTTGAATTAATATGGGGTGGTTTTTCAGTTTCTAATGCTACTTTAAATAGATTCTTCTCATTACATTATCTGCTACCCTTTTTATTAGCAGCTTTAGCAGTTGCACATTTAATAGCTATACATGAACATGGATCTAATAACCCTAATGGTGTTACTTCTAGTGGGGACAGATATGCTTTCCATCCTTATTTTGTTTTTAAAGATTTAATAACAATTTTTGCTTTCTTTTTAGTATTATCTATTTTAGTTTTCTTTTATCCTAATTTATTAGGACATTCTGATAATTATATACCAGCTGATCCTATGGTAACTCCACCATCTATTGTACCTGAATGGTATGTTAACAGATGCCATGCATTAGAATAATCTTATGAATAATAAACTTCACTATATGCTGGAAACTCCTAAAGCTTAATCTACTTTAAAATAAATAAAGTTATAATGATTTAAGATATTACAATGGACAATCAGCAGGAAACCAAAGATTATATATTTAAATAATTGAGTAGGATCCTCAGAGACTACACGTGAAGCTCCTTATTTTTTTGCATTAGCAAATTTGAACCAATTAAATTAAGAAAAAATAAGGATGAAGATATAGTCCAGCCATTATTGAAAGATAATGGGTATTATATAAATATATTAATGTGATCTGATAACTTCCACAAGTTTAGTATGTTCACAAAATTTATCAACTATAATTACAAAAAGACTATCAAAATTTGAAAGATCCAAATTAACTATTGAAAATCCTTTAAATGAAATTATTATAGGATTATTATTAGGAGATGGACATATTCAAAAAAGGTCTTTAACAGGTAATTCTAGATTTATGTATGGTCAAAATAGTTTAAGAATACAACATATTAACTATTTTAACCACGTATTAGAATTATTTAAACCTTATTTATCTAAAGATTTTAAACTTAAAACAAAATCATTTGTAGATAAGAGAAATAATAATAATTATAGTTCCGTTAATTTTGCTACATTATCATTGCCATGTTTTAACTATTACAAAAATCTGTTTTATAATTCAGATGGTTTGAAAATAGTCCCTTCAAATATACAAGATTTATTTACTCCTAGAAGTTTAGCTTATTGGATTATGGATGATGGTTCTATTCAAAATAAAGGTTTACATTTAAATACTTATGGTTTTACCAACCAAGATGTTTTAAAATTAAAAAATATTTTAGAAAATATGTTTGGAGAAAATACCTTGAAATGTACAATACATAAACATAAAAAAGGAGAAAGAATTTATATATGGGGAGAAAATATGGATGTGATAAGACACAATATATCTAAGTTTATGCATAAAAATATGCTTTACAAAATAAACTCTGATAATTTAAAATAATATAAATTTATATAACTGATCTTTTACCATACTATGCTATTTTAAGATCTATACCAAATAAATTATTAGGAGTTTTAGCTATGTTTGGTTCTCTATTAATTTTATTAATATTACCTATTACAGATCTATCTAGAATTAGAGGTAGTCAATTTAGACCTGCTATGAAATTAGCATTCTGGTTTTTTGTAGTAGATTTTTTTATTTTAATGTGGATAGGTTCTCAACATCCTAATACTCCTTATGTTGAAATAGGTCAAATATCAACTGCATTTTATTTTGCTTGGTTCTTAATAATAGTACCAGTAATAGGTTTAATAGAAAATACTTTAATAGATATTGCTACTAAATTAAAAAAATTATAACCCAACTCCCCCCCCCCCCCAATAAAATTAATTAGCGTAAATAGGGTAGTTATTTTGAAAAAAAAGAGAGGAGAAATTAATAAAGGTTTTGCGAAGCACTCAAACGCTACCATAACACTTTACCACTCTTTAATTAAAACTAGGCAGTTTTCAAGTAAATCTAATAAAAATTTAGGTCTTAATTTGAGTGATTTTGATTTAAATGAATGGTTAAGATACTTTGTAGATGGAGAAAATTGCTTTCAAAATATAAGTTATAAAAAATAGGCCGTTTACATTTAGATTTGTGTTTAAAATTAAATTACATAGGGATGATAGACCTTTGCTTGAATATTTATCAACTAGATTTAATATAGGTCAAGTTTACCCTAAAGAAATTGATAGTGATAATGTATCAAGTATATGGGAAGTTTCTAAAAAATCTGCTGCTTTGCAGCTGAAATTAATCGAAATATTTGAGAAATATACACTCAATACTACTAAATATTTAGATTTTCTAATATGAAGATAAGCTTTCTTTATCTATCCAGAAATGAGTGCTAAATCAGCTGCTTTGCAGTGTAGATAAAAAAACAATCAAAGATAATATCTTAGCTCTTTATAAGCAAATGAATGATAAAAGAGTATCTTTTGTTATTCCTCCTGATCATAAAATCAATATTACTTCTTATTGGTTATTAGGTTTTTATTGAAGGAGAAGCATGGTTCCATGTTAGAAAAAATACTTTTTATTAACATCACCAAAATATAATATAAAATTTACCCCACCACTTTAATTTTAGCAGTGAGGTGGAGTAGCTGGAGGCAGTTATTATTGAGGAAATAATTTTAGCCTCTTATGTTTTAATTTCTAATTTTGTAAAAACTGCAATTAGAATTACAATAAATTTGTGCCATAATTGCAGTATTATATATAAAAGAAGAAGATGTGATTTTTTTTATTTATATAAAAAAAATAAGATATTAATTCATTTTCTCTTCCTAAAATAGTCTTTAGGTTTTTATAATAAAGCTACATTTGCCCATTCGAGAAGGAAGTAAAAAAAAACATTTAAAAAAATTAAACAAAAAAAAATATATTAATGATGAAAAACATTTTATTACAAATATTACAAACCTTAAAAAATATATTTAAGGTATTATGCAATGGTTCATTTATAATAAATATAATAAGTTTTACTGTAATATTTATTATTATTTTTAGTTTTTATTTGAATATGGATATAAGTTTTGATATTGGTTTATTAAGCTTAATTATTTCATTTTTATTATCTTTTGTTTTTACTAGTTTTGTTTTAAATAAATTTGAATATTCTAAAAATATTTATATTGGCTTTATTCAAAAATTTTTAATTTATATTATTATTTCTATTACGGGAGCTATTTTATTACTTTATATATTAAAATTATTTAATTTAATTCCAAATATATATTGTAGTGGCGGTGATTCTGGTCTACCCAATGTTATTGATTCCTCAGGGTCCATCGGAGAAACTAGTGGTAGTGTTGGAGATAATGGGGTGAAAGATATAGTTAAAGTAACCTCAGATAGTAATAATCCCGATAATGAAGAGTTTTATAATTTTAAACTTAGTAAAAGATTAGTGGATAACAGTTTACAAAATGTGGCTGATGCTTCTACAATGCTTGTAGATAAAATTGTTCCTAATTTAGGAGTTGGAGCTGCTGCAGGTAGTGCCGCATCTGCAGCCGTAAAATATACTACTGGTATGGCTCCCGTACAAAGATTGGCTACTATAGGAGCTACTGCTGTTGTAACAGCTGCCGGAACTATAGTTGGTTTAGATGCAGCGAGTGCAATATCTAAAAATATTGGGTTAGAAAAAGCTATTAAAAATTCTCCATATGCTCATCCGCAAATTGATAGAGTACCTAGTCCTGATATTGATATTATTTTAAGTCCTTTAGACAAAACTAGTCCATTACAAGATCTATTGATATATTCAATAGCCTTAGATATTTTTATTTTAATATTATTAATTAGTATATTATTATTAATATTTAATAGATATATTGTTAAATACAATTTAACTTTTATTAACTATATAATTCAACAAAGCGGGGTAAATAAATATATTCCTGTTAAATTTATTAATTGGTTAAATAAAAAAATAAATGCCGGTATTGACTATAATAGTAGATTATTATTATTTATATTTATTTTAAATAGTATTTTTATATTCTTATTTGTTTTACTTAAAATATTTATAAGTAGTGAATTATTGATTAATATTGATAGTTATATAAATGTACATAATTTTATTCACTCTAAGGAAAGTTCTAATTAACCTTAGAGTCTCCATCTTGTTTATTCACAGCTAAGAGACCCCTTTTTTTGTCAGTAAGAGGTAGTCAATTTAGACCTGCTGGCTGCTCCGCAGCAACAAAAGCAAATAATTTCGTTAGCCGTTTGCTTATTTATTAGTCCTTTGTTGCGAAGCAAGCAAGGAGACAGCTGTAATTTTAGCTATTAAACTATTTTTATTTATATTAATTAATTACTCCCCCGTCCATTCTTAAGGGAGTTGAATTGCTTTCGAAATTTTGGTATTTCTAAGTAATAGTCGCTTTTTTTCTGAATTTTTACTGTTGCAATATTATTGCTTGCTATAGCTGCAGCATTCTTGCTTATAAATTAGCGATATTCGCAGCGGTTTTGCTGCGAATTCTGCAGTCCTAGCTTAGCTAGGACTAATATTAGTTAGGAAAAAAATGAAACTTGCTGTAATTTGCTTGCTTATTTCTAAGCAAGTTTATTTCGTTAGAAGCAGCAACTATAAAAATTAATAGAATAGCGACAAAAGGATGTGTTTAATATATAGATACAAACGGTTCTTAAAAGATATTAAATAATTATTTTTAATAACAGAGTAATCTAATTTATACCTAATTTATAATTATTGGCTTACCAATACTTCTTAGATATAGTTTAATTTGTAGATAAATTAAATACTAATAATTAAAAATATTAGTATTAAGCGGCTTACTTCTAAATAATTACAAATACAAAATATTTAAATTCTTATAATATTATTAGTATTAAAAATCATTGTAGTTATAATAATATAATAATAGCTATTATATGCTACTTGCTTTGCTAGTAATTAAAAAATAAAAATTAATATCTTATAATTAAGAAAAACAATATTATTAATTAATATAATTAACTATGGAATCTAATTACATTGCAGCTGCGAAGCAGCAGCTAGAAAATATAATAAATTTATTATTTAATTTTGCAGATATTTTAAGTATTATTTTACCTGTTTTATTGAGTGTTGCTTTTATGACTATTATAGAAAGAAAGCAATTAGCAGCACATCAAAGAAGAGTAGGTCCTAATACAGTAGGATACTATGGTATATTTCAACCTTTTGCTGATGCTTTAAAATTAATTTTGAAAGAAACAGTTATACCTTCTCAATCTAATAAAATTGTTTTTTATTTAGCACCTGTAAGTACATTAGTGTTTAGTTTATTAGGATGGGCAGTTATACCTTTTGGACAAGGTATTGTACTTTCTGATTTAAATTTAGGTATTTTATATACTTTAGCTTTATCTTCTTTAGGTGTATATGGAGTTTTATTAGCTGGTTGGTCTGCTAATTCTAAATATGCTTTTTTAGGATCTTTAAGATCAACAGCAGCTATGATATCTTATGAATTGATATTAAGTTCTGCTATATTAATAATAATACTATTAACTGGTACATTAAATTATATTACGATTATTGAAATTCAACAATCTGTGTGGTTCATTATTCCTTTACTACCTGTTTTTATTTTCTATTTTATTTCAATTTTAGCAGAAACATCTAGAACTCCTTTTGATTTACAAGAGGCTGAATCTGAATTAGTAGCTGGTTTTTTTACAGAACACTCTTCTGTGCCTTTTGTATTTTTCTTTTTAGGAGAATATTCTTCAATAGTACTGTTTAGTAGTATAACTGCAATTCTATTTTTAGGTGGTTATAATTTACCAGAAATTTTTATAAATGAATCAATTATAAATTTACAGGCTATTATATTAGGTATTAAAACTTGCATCTTTACTTTCTTATTTGTTTGGTTTAGAGCAACTTTACCTAGATTAAGATATGATCAATTGATACAATTATGTTGGTTAAATTTATTACCAGTTGCTGTTGCTTTTATTATATTAATACCAAGTATTTTAATAAGTTTTGATATTACACCTTACTAGTTGCTGTATTTACAACTATTACAAAATAACTAGCTTGCTTACTTCTAAGCGCAAAGCCGCATTATTTTTAAATAAAGAATCTTAAACTTGCTTGTAACTTTGCATCAAACAAATAAAAAATTAATAAATTAATATCAAACGGTAGTCATTTAGAAAGATTAATTTTTAATTTTTAGCTGTGGAGTTTATAATCAAGCGGCATGCTTTTTAGTATCTCCAGCTTAGAAATAAGCAAGTACTAGTAGCTGTATATATTTATTCTATCTTATCAATTTTTATACCTTATTATTTAGATAATTTAACAGTAATATATGCTATTCTTTTTTATTAGTTACTGGCTACCTTGCTCGCTTCGCGATCCGCAGCAAAAGCAAGTAAGGAGGGATTATAGTGATAGGTATACAATTTAAATTAAAAATATAATATTTTATATTATTCTAACCTATAATAAAATTAATCTTTTTATAGTGGTGCAAAAAAAAACAAAAAAAATAAAAAATATTATGACAACTATTATAAATTTATTAACTTTTGGTATATTATTTTCTAGTATTATTTCTATAACTGCTAATAATCCTATAATTTCTATTATTTTTTTAATAACTGCTTTTGTTAATGCTGCAGGTTATTTAATTTTATTAGGTATTAATTTTATAGGTATTTCTTATATTGTAATATATGTAGGTGCTATAGCTGTATTATTTTTATTCATTATATTAATGATTAATATTAAATTAACAGATATTTTAGATACTGGATATAATTTTACTAAAAATTTACCTGTAGGTCTTAATATTGCTTCTTTGTTATTATTTATATTATTTTCTGTAGCGCAACAACTAAACTTATTTTATAATTCCAATGATATATCAATAAATATAGAAGAAATAGGAAATAATTTAAATATAATTAATTATTTATCTGATTCTAATTTATTAGAATTCACTCAAATCGAAGTTTTAGGGCATTATTTATATACTTATGCTTCAATATATTTAATAATTTTAAGTTTAATTTTATTATTAGCTATGTTAGCTATTATAGTTATATCTAAAAAAAATATAAAAAATATTTAACTTTATTTTAATTTAAACTTTTGTATAAAAAGTAGAATTAACACCCCCACCCCCTATTAAATTTTTTAATTCTCTCTTTTTTAATCCTTGCTAGAAAAGCAAGCTAAAGCTAGATATATTTTTTTTAATAGTTGTAATTTACAGGTCTCTTTCTTGTTACAAAGTAACTAGTAAGTAAATAAATTACTAATTAAAGAAGAATATAAAAATTTTGAATGGTTTCTATTTAGCTAGTATTTATTCAATTTATTTTATTACTTATAGCAGTAATTTTTAGCTTTCCTGCTATTTGCTTTGCTAGTTTATTTCTATGCAATTACTTTGTAACAAGCAGATATTTTGTAACAGCAGCAAAAGCAAATAACTTCTAACAAGAATAATTAATTCTTTATTAGTGGCTAGTTATTTTGTAACTAGCAAAAGAGTGTTCTTCTTCAACGAAATAGTTAGCTTTTTTGCTTTTTTGTTATAAATTATTGCTGGCTTCTTGCTTCGCAAAACAAAGGACAGCATTAGCTAATAATTATCAAAAATGAATAGCTACATTCGCAACTAGCTGGTTTTTTTATAGTTTTAAGGTTTTTTAGTTTAATGGTAGAACAGTACTCTTTCTAAGTACAAATATTAGTTCGAATCTAATAAAAATCAAAAATACTAGCTTATTTCTATGCAGCAGCTAGATCAAAAACAAAGCTTATTACAAAAATAAAAGAAGATATATAAAAATTGCAAAAAAAGCAAATACAATACAAAATTTTTGTTATTTTATTAAAAAAATAAAAGAGTTGCTGCTCAAAATAGGTAGCTTTGTAACAAGCTGCTTGCTGGCTGCTCCGCAGCAACTACAAAATTTTTAAATTTTAAAGAAGAATTTAATTTTGGTTCTGATTGAACGTTTTTCAGTAGTTTTAAGACATGCAAATCATTATTCTAGAAAAAAAATAATAAATATGGAATAAGGTGTAAAGATGAGTAATGATAAATAAGATACCTTATAGCCCTCTTAAATAGAGGATAACTATATAATAAATATATTTGAAAATTTAGCTTAATTTAAAGAAAGGAATTTTTCTGCTATAAGAGTCGATTTATTTTGTTTAATGGTAGTTGGTGGGGTAAAGGCCTACCAAGCCTACGATCAATAGCCAAGTTTGAGAGAACAGATGGCCATATTGGGAATGAAAAGCCCCAAATTGCTATGCAATCTGCAGTCAAGAATATTAGTCAATGCTCGGAAGAGTGAACTAGCTAACTGAAATCACAAAATCACAAATAGTGCTTATTGTGATAACGTAAGGGAAAAAATTGATATTACCTTACTATGAGTGTTGTCTAAATAACTGGTGCCAGAAGACTCGGTAACACCAGAAACGCGAACGTTAGTCGTCTTAAACAGGCGTAAAGGGTAAGTAGGCTGCTTTAAATATCTAAATTAATCTAAGCTAATTAATAATTTTCTATTAGTTGCTTCCTAAGCAAAAAAAATTTCAAATTAAATATATAAATTATAAATAACACACTTAAAATTGAAATTACTTGTTTTGCTAATAGAAGCTAGTTACTTATAACAGCTAATATTATAATTATTCTTTTCTATTAAATTAGAATCACTTAAAGCTAGAATCATAATTGAGATAAACCAAATAATACTTAAGTGTAAGGGCGATATCTGAAAATACTAAGTAGAATACTAACGGTGAAAACTTTTTATCTAGGAGTGATTGACGCTGAGGTACGAAAGTGAGAACAGGGAATAGGATTAGATACCCAGTTACCTCTCACCGTCAACGATGAATGGTAGTTGTTAATTTACTAAAAAAAGTGACGATGTTAACGCGATAACCATTCCGCCTTGAGAGTACGGTTGCAAAACTGAAACCAAAAAAATTAGTCGGTCTCGGAGCAAACGGAGTGAAGCATGTTATTTAATACGAAAGTACGCGAAAAATCTTACCAGTTCTTGCATATCCAATTTAACTTAAATAAAAATTAATATTATATTTTAAATTATTATCTTTAAATCTGAAAAAATTATATATTTTTAAGATAGATATTTTTTTTTATGTATTGCTATTTTTTTCTAAGACCTAAATTGAGAAATTTCTAATATTAATTTTAATATTTTTTTTAATTATTTTAGTAATTTAGAAATTCGTTTACAGGTGTTGCATGGCTGTCGTCAGTCCGTATTGTGAAAAGTAAGGTTAACTCCACTAACGGACGAAATCCCTGTAGTTAATTTATACTTAACTATTATTTAATAAAACAATTATTAAATTGGGGCTAAGACAAGTCGTTATGGCCCTTATGAACTGGGCTATAGACGTGCTACTAAAACTTTTACAATGTGACGCAAAACTTTAGTTTGATTTATTCTGCTAATAAGGTTTAGCTAATCAATAAAAAAAGTTATAATTATTAATATTTAACGGATTGTTGCCTGAAATTCGGCAACATGAAGAAGGAATTTCGAGTAATCGTTGATTAGCCACGCAACGGTGAAGCATGAATCCGTGATGAACTAACTGTCTGTCGCTGGGGAGGAGTTCGGATAGGGGGAAATTGCCAATTGATACAAAGTAAAACAAAATATAAATTATAAATTTTAAATTAGAGATTGGCTTGCTTAGAAATAAGCAAGCAAGTTAGTAATAACATTTTTCATTTTGAAATTAATAGTCTTGTTATATTTATATATTTATTTATTTTTTCTAATTTATTAGTTAATAAAGGATAGAAATTCTAACAGTTTTGTTGAATTTTATTAATATCAATTAACCTTTCTGAGTGACATCTCAAAAGTCATAGCAAGGTAGCTGTACTGGAAAGTGCTGCTGGAAAATATAAGTTAGTTACCCCACCCTAGGTTAACTACCCTCAAAATTAAAAAAAAATAATAACTGCTAATAAATAAAGCTATAATAAAAAAAAGCTAAAAGAATGCTGCAATTTTTTTTTTAATTTTAATTAATTTTAATGATATTAAGTTCTCTTAATTCAATGGTTAGAATAGCATTCTTCTAAAGTGTTTATTCTGGTTCGAGTCCGGAAGAGAACTATATATAAACCTCCTCTAATTAAATAGCTGTGTTATAAAAATAAAATATTATAATATAATACTTGCTAATATTTGCTTGCTTTCAAAGCAACAAATTAGATATTTAATAGCTGAAATAGTTTAAAGGGTAAAAACATACCATTCATGACGGTATAATGAAAGTTCGATTCCTTCTTTCAGCTGCAAAGCAGCTAATAAATAAGCTTGCTTAAACTAGGATATTTTATTTTTAAAATATTAGAATTATCTGTTTTAATTTTAGTGGTTTTAATAATATTTTGTTTTCCTTGCTTGTTAGAAACAGCTAAAACAAAATAAAATTGAATTACCGATATTGCTGCTTATTTATTAACAAAAAATATTATTTTTTTAATTATTTATACAGAATAGAATTATTATTAATTCTTTTTATATAATAACTAGTTTAGCTCTCAATCTTTAAAATTAAAGTTGCTGCGTTAGTTTAAGATGGTTTAATTCATTTAAAGATACTTGCTTGTAACTTTGTAACAATCCGCAGCTGCTGCATTCGCAGCAGAGGATAGATTTATATAATTAATTTGAGATCGATCAGTTAAAAGACTAAAAATAATAAGGAATAATCGTCATTGGTAAGATAACACGATTGCTAATCGTCTGGGATAGCTTCCTTAAGCGTTCGACTCGCTTTTATTCCGTGGTTGCTGCGGCTGCGCTACTGTAACTTGCTTGTAATTTTTTAATAATTCGCAGCTTGCTTAGAAATAAGCAAGTTACTAGAAGCTAGTAATAACAGTCTTTGCTTAGCTAGGAGACTGCAGCTGCTGCATTCGCAGCAGACAAAGCTAAAAAATAAATAGAACTTATATTTAAAATATAGTATAATATAAGGTCACATTAGTTTAATTGGTAAAGCACAGCTTTGTGGATGCTGAGAAAAGAGTTCAAATCTCTTATGTGACCCTTTTGATTTGTTGCTAATGCTCTTGGTTTTGGAAGCAAGCTTCATTATTAATAATTTTATCATTATTTATAATATAAGGATATGTATCATTTAATATATCTTTATTATTATAAATTAACTCTCTCTTATTGTTAGTAGCTTTTAAAGTATATAATTCATTTTTTATTAATATATTAGCTATATCTAAATTCTTATATTATTTATCTTGTTCAAATTCTAATAAAGAATCTTTTTCTAATAATTCTACTAGTAATTCTAGAGATATATTATTTTTACAAATAGATTCTTTATTTAAACCTTTAATTTTGATTATTTCCTCTAGATTATTTTTTAAACCATAAACTTTAGGAGCTAAAAATATAGCTTTATTATAAACTCCCTCTAATTTCATTTTACCCAATTCTGTACTATTAATAAAAGAATCTTCTAAAGGTTGATCAATGAATATACTATCAGTATCTGAATAGTATAAATTATATTTATTATTTTTAAATTGTGACATATGAATTCTAGCATAAGCTGAAATTGCAGCAGCTATACTAATATTAATATTATGATTTTCACTACCATTATCTAACATTGTATCTAATTCAACTTGAGGATTTTTAACTTGAACTAGATAATTATCTTCTAAATCAATTATATCTAAGATAGATTCTACTGCACCTTTTTGTGCCTCAAATTTAGGATAATCTTTTTTATTAATAATATTAGTATAAACAAAATTATCATCCATACCGAATCTACCATATAAAGAATTTAATATAATCTTAGCAATATAATTCATAGGATCTGATTTAGGATAATTTAATCTTAATTTATATATATTATCTACAAAATCTTTAAATACATAATCTTTATCAAATATATATCCCCATAAAATTTCAAATTTATAGCCATATTTCTTAGCATTATATAACTCTTCTGAGAAATATATCCCTTCCCACTCTCCTAAAGGTGCAATTGTTCTCAATTGGCCATCATTACCTTTATGATGTATTTGTAAAATAGGATGGATTAAACCCTCTTGAGCAATAATTTTACAATAGAAAAAGCCAAAAGCATTAGGTTCTATTTTAGTAATATCCCCTTGCTTTGCAACAAAATAAGTGGGATTACCAATAGGATATTTAAAATTAGCCATAACATAAGCATATAAACCATTTACATCATACCCATAAATTTTACCAATTGGGGTAGGGGTATACATATCTACAGCTCCTCCAGTATACCCTTTTCTAATATTATTAGCAATTTCACCATGCAACATATGAACATTATTTTCTTTAATATAATGAGTTCTAAATAAATTAAATGATAGACTTGGCAATGTAGGATAGTTATTAATATTTAATTTAAATTGATTGAATATTAGAGTATTAAATTTAGATAAAATTTGGTGTAATGAGATGCAATCTAATTCACAATATTTAATAGCTTCTTTTTTAAAATTCCAAATTTTATTAGTATATTGATTTTTATAAATATTATACTCATCAAAAGAAATTCCATCAAAAAAATTAAAATCTGGACAAATGCCCTTATAATTAATATCATATAATTTATAAGGAAATATACCTTTTTGCAAACTATCTTTAATATCAAATGATTTACATAGTTTTCTTAAAGAATTTGGTAATAAGAAATAGCTATCTTTAAAATATAAAGTATTCATATTATCATTATTACCAAATTCAATTTGAATTATTCTACCTTTATGGATTATAGGTTCAACAAATCCTAATTTACATAAATGTTTAATTAAAAAATATGCATCAAATCTACTAAAATTATGTAAATAAATATTATAATTATTATATTTTTTAATATTTAGATCCTTAATAGCATTTTTAATTAAATTAAATATATTATTTTCTAAATCTCTTTCTAATAAATTTTTAATGAAATAAGATTTACTAATTTTACCATCAAACCAACTCAATAAATAAGGAGTATGAATATTATTAACTAGAATAGTTTCTAGGTCCATTGTAACAATTTTCCGATTTTGTTTAACATTTTTAGGTAATTTCTTTTTATTTATAGCCTTAGTTTTTTTAACTATAGTATATAAATAAAGTTCACCATTTTCATAATACAAAATAGATTTACCTATTTTTCTAATAAATCTATTACCACTAACAATTTCATCAGTCCAAGTAAATAATACTTTTTCATCTTTGATATATTTAATAGTGTTAATGCTTTTATCTTTATTTTGTTCTAAGATAATAGTAGCATTATTATGTGAGCAACTAATAAAATAAATATTACCTAATTTAGTTAATATTTTACCATAACCTTCTGGACTACTAGCAATAGGTAACTTATTATTATAGTAAGTATGGTATTTACTTGTAGTTTTTCCTATTGGATCAATATTTGAATCTTGTTTAATAAGACCTTCCCTAATACCATAACTAAAAATGATAGAAGATATTGGAATATCTTTGTAAGAATCAAAGGATATATTAATTATATTTTTTAAATATTTAACTAGATCATTTTTACTATTTTTATTAATTTTCTGTAAATCACCAATTGTTGAATAATTACCATCAGTATATTTAACTCTAATTAATAATAAAATATGTTGTTTTTCTTCTAATTTATTAATTATATCATTCCAGAAAGTATTAATATAACTATCTATAAACAGATTAGCAATTAAATTAGAAGAATCTAATTTATATTCTTTATTAGACCAAAACAATTTTTTATTTTTCATTTTTATAATAGTAATTTAAAACTTATATTTATTTGTTCTAATGTTAAACTTGTTATAAAATATAGGGGCAATTGAGCACACTTATTGGATAATACAACACCTCTTGCTCCACACCAGGGAGTTCATTTTTTTCTTTGGATAATATAATTTATGAATTACTTATTAATAATTCATTAATGATAAATAAAATTTAATATTAAGATAAGAATAATTCATTAATGATAAATAAAATTTAATATAATAGAGAGAAAAGGATTCGAACCTTTATATTAATAAATCGCAAAGCTTTACTAAAATACACCATGTTGTCCCTATTATATAATACTTATTTTATAAATTTATATATATATGTAATGAGATAATATCTAAATCATGTATATTTCCATTATAACTAAATATAATTTGATTATAAAAATCATCCAAACTTGATAACTCATTAAATTGGATATCATCTGCAATTAGAATCCTATCATAAGGTATAGGATCAGAAGTATAAGCTTGTATTGTAATAATATTATCAAAAGCTAAAGAATTTCTAATGGAAGGTCTAGTTAGTAATTCTATATAAATAGCTTTAAAAAGTTGCTTCGCAGCATAGTGGTTTACATAATTATTTATTATATTAACATAAGTTACCACTAAATATTTCTCTAATATTTTTAGAGTCTTGAAAGTCTATTTCTATATTATTTTTATATAAATAGAATTTAGTTGCATAAAGATTTTTATATTTAATAGTATTTTTTTTTCTCTATTTTTAGATCATTTAATGATTTCTCGGTTAGATAAATAAAAAAAACTTATAACAAGTATGCTGCTTTGTGGGACAACATTTATTAATTTAAATTACAATTAGTACTATATCTCCTGTTATATTTTGATAGATAAAATTACAAAATTATACAAAAAATTATATAATTTGCTTGCTTACTTCGTAAGGAATACCCCAAAATAATGCAATTTTTAAAAATTAATAAAGTTAAATTTACTGTGGCTGGGCTGGCTTACTAACTAGCTAATTCGTTACAAGTAAGTTAGCCAGCTAGAGACCTAAAAAAAAAATTGAATATTCTATAATATAAAAAGGAGGGGGGGGGTTAATATATATTTATAGCTGTTAAAATAATTAATTATTTTGTAACAAGCAAGAATACAGCAGCTATAAATTTTAAGAAGAAGCTGAATCTACCCAAACTAAAAATTCTTGAGAAGGTACAGCTTCAACTACTATAGGCATAAATCCATGCCATACTCCACAAATTTCAGAACATTGACCATAGAAAGTACCAGATCTTTCAGCAACAAAAGATACTTGATTTAATCTACCTGGAACAGCATCTAATTTTAACCCTAGAGATGGTACAGCGAAAGAATGTAAAACATCAGATCCAGTAACAATTAATCTAATATGGCAATCCACAGGGATAATTAATCTATTATCAACATCTAATAGTCTGAATTGTCCTAATTCTAAATCAGATTCAGGAATCATATAAGAATCAAAATCTATAGAATCCCCACTATCTGTAATAAAATCTGAGTATTCATAAGACCAATACCATTGGTGACCTACTACTTTTATAGTTAAAGTTGGAGAAATTACTTCATCCATTAAATATAATAATCTGAATGAAGGGAAAGCAATAGCTATTAGAATTAATGCTGGTGTAATAGTCCATACTAATTCTAATACAGTACCATGTGTTAAATATTTATGTGCTATCGGGTTTTTATTAGAATTATAATAATAAACTAAAGAAAATAATACCCAAAATACAGAAAAACTTATTACAACTAAATAAAATCCAATAGTATTATGTAAAGTTACTAAACCTGTAAAACCTGGTGCAGCACTATCTTGGAAACCTAATTGCCAAGGCTCAGATACATCATTAAAAATGATTGCTGTTCCCGCAAAGCAGCAGCTAAAAATAGAAAAAAAATTTGACATTTTAAAATTTATATTGAAACTAATCTCCTGATTGACCTTAAACTTAATTATACTAACAAGCTTTTCTAGCTTATATAGTATATTATTTCCTATTTCTTGTTGCTGCGAAGCAGCTACAAACAAGCTTTGTTTTAATTTAGACTAAGGAGATCTAATCTTAATTTTATATCTAATTAGTATTTGTAATACTAACTTATATTTTATCTGAAATTTACTAGCGTTGCAACGCTAGCTTTTACCCTCCCTATAAGCAGCTTGCTTCTATAAAAATAAAATCGCAAGCAATATTGCTGCGAATGCTCGTTTATTTTGTTTTAGCTGCTTTGGAAGCAAGTAACAAATAACTTAGTTACAGGTAAATCCAACCAGTCTAAATATATTAATAATATTGCTTATTATAAAACAATATTGTTTTATAATATAAATTTTATATTAATATAATCTTTTGGTTTTTTTTGTTTAACTGTAAATTGAAGCTATACTAAAAACTAAAAACTATTGATTATTATATGCAATAATTTTTGGATAGCTAACTAACTTGCAAAATAAGCAAGTAGCAAATCAACCTAAATTAATTAATCTTAGGCTAATTATTTTAATTATTATTACTTAAAAATAAAAGTTTGTTCAGCTAATAAGATTTTAACTTTGAATTTTTTTTTATATTACTAAATAAATTGCTTTTTATAATAAATATATTTGTAATATAATCGAATAAATTAAAGGATTCGAACCTTATAATTTATTTTTTAATTTTTAAATTGTAGAAATTGCTTTAGTTACTCCTTCTTGTTATAAAATAACTAGTACAAGTTCTAGCTTATTTCTAAGCAAAAGACTGCTGTAATTCAAGCAGTTTATTTCATTAGAAGCAGCTAAAACAAAAGATATTTAAAATTTACTACTATTCTTATATTTGCTTGCTGGATTCGCAGATTTATTTTATTTTTGTAGTAATTATTGCTGCATTCTTGTTACAAAATTTCTACTAGAAATAAAAACTCTTATAATAATAAAAGAGTAGTTAATTTCCTCTCCTGCTTATAGGTTACTTGTTATTTGTTACTAAAGTTACTAGTAATTATAAGGTACTTGCTTCCAAAGCAGCTAAAACAAAGGAGATTTAAAAGCTAGAAGAACTAATAATTTTTTTCCCTTTTTAATCTAGCCACTCTTTTTGTTTAACATTTCTTTTGCAAATTTGTATTTGAATTGCAAAGCATGATCTTGCTCCGCAACTAGTTTAAATTTTCAATAAATTAAAAAGACTTTAGCATAATGGTTAATGCAATTCGCTCATAATGGATATTATAAGGGTTCAAATCCCTTAGGTCTTAATTATTAGCAGTATATGATAACCATATAAATAATAATATAGTTATATCTAGCTTTAGCTAGTTACTAGTTATTTATTATTTTATTTTTAATTATTTTTAACAAGCAAGCAAAATAATTATTAAAAGAAGGTTAAAATTCTAATACTTTAATTATTTGCGATTGCTACTTTTTTATTAAAAAAATGCTTCTGTTAGTACTTCTTGTTATAAAATAACTACTAGACAGCGGTTATTATAATAAATTATAGTAGAAAGATTATAATTAAGGAAAACTTAGGTATATGTAAAATATATATTATATAACAAAATAGATTTTGTGGAAAAATTTATGGAAAATTTGTACTAGTTTGCTCATAAAAATATTTAAATATCTACTATTTTTATATTTAATAGTTAACACTTATGTTTGTTTCATTTATTATATATTAATAATATTAGTTCTTATTACACTATTAATTAAATTATTTATTAACTCATTATTATATTATTGTATTATAGTTATTGCTAATATAAATAGAAGATAAATAATTAGTATAAATTAATATTTAAAACTAGTTGCTAGTATTAGAGATTTATATATAACGACTACTAGTAATAGAAAATAAAATTCCTATATTTACTAAAAATATTTATATTAAATTAAGTAATATTAGCAATAGCTAATAATAATACAAAAATTGGTTTATAGAATTAATTTAACCTTAAATATTTTTATATTTATTATAAAAATATAAAAATATTTTATTTCTTCTGTTACAAAATTACAAACAGTTAGAAATAATATCTTAGCAGAGCTAGGGTGCAGCAACCCCCTATCACTATTTATTACTATCTTTTATTTTTTAAATATTAATTTTTAATTTGTAGGCAATCCAATTCTGCTGCGAATTGTTACAAAATTAAAAATACTAATTTGCTCTCACATATAATTTTATGTGAATTATTACTTGTAACTTTGTAACAAGTAACCTCATTTTTAATTATTTAATCAATTTATTACTTAACTACTGGCTTAGAAATAAGCCTAAAAAGTAATTTTTATTTTTTAAGCTAGTAATAAATTACAATAATTTATATAAAACCCAAACCTATTTAAATTTAAATTTTGAATTTTAATCAAAAGGAGGTTAGCTGAGTGGTTTAGCAGTAATTTTACACATTACAGACAGAGTTTCGATTACTCTACTTCCTATTAATTGTTATATTAGTAATATTTTATATGGTTTTCTAAAGTTAAAAAATTAAGATACCCTTGCTCCGCAACATATTAATAATAATATTATATATAAAAATACTAGCTTATTTATTAGTAATTACAACTATTCATAGCTGCGAGTGCAGTTACTAGCTTGCTTTCAAAGCAAATAAATAAGTTTTTTCTATCAAAATCCACAGTTCTTCTTTTATTTATTGTTAAATTGCTAGCTTATCTCTAGCGGTTTGCGCTTATAAAAAAATAGACTAGCAACAAAATACAGCATTATGTCAATTTTTACTTGCGGAGCTAAAGCTAGAAATAAAGAGACTAGTAAAAATGAGGTTATTTGCTTATTTCTAAGCAAATAAGAAAGACTGCATTCTTTTAACTGTAGGATTTGCAGCAGCTAATAAAATAGAATAGCAACAACCGTATCTGTTAAACAAATAGTTAGTATAATAATTAAAAATTTAATAGTTATAGCATTTTCTGTAGAAAGAAAGATTGCTTGTAATTTTGTAACAATTCGCAGCAGCAAGAATACAGCACTACAAATTAAATAAATTTGGTTTTATTAAGCTAGAAACAAATAATCTAAACTACAAATAAAAAAACTGCTAAAAAAATCTAAATATAAAAAAAAATTAAATATAAATAAATATAAGTATGATAAATTTAATTTAAAGTTAAATATAATAATTAAAATTATTCAATTCTTCTTCTATTTTAAATTACTTTAAGTAATTTTCTTTTTATACTAGTTACTTGTAACAAGAATAAGGGAGAGATCAGCTTATTTCTAAGCAAGCTAAATTTATTAAAAAGAGTAATTATTATAATATAGAAGTTTTCTAATTTAATAGCTGGCTTATTTCTAAGCAAGTTATTTCGGTATTTCGAGGAAAGTAACTTCTACGAAGCAGCTGCTGCATTCGCAGCTTGCTCCGCTAGAAAAATTAAACAAAAAAAACCAAAAAATTAGAAAAGCTCAAGAGATTAGAATTAAAAGAAAAAATAAAAATTAAACAAAACAAAAAATGTTAACATTATTACTATTAATACCTTTAGTTGGATCCTTAATAATTTTACCTATGTCAAATACGCTAGAAAGTAAAAATCAAATGAAAAAAATAGCGTTAACGACTTCTTTATTAAATTTTTTTATTTCTTTATTCTTATGGTATGAGTTCGATTCTAGTTGTAATACTCAATATCAATTTGTTATTCAGACTGAATTTAATCAATTAAATTTTTGTCATTTAAATTTTGGAATAGATGGTGTATCTTTATATTTTGTATTATTAACAACATTTGTAACTCCAATAGCTTTATTATCTAATTATACAAATATTAAAAAAAATTTAAAATTATTTTTAATCTCATTCTTAGTTTTAGAAACTTTACAAATCTGTGCTTTTGTTTCATTAGATTTACTATTATTTTATATTTTTTTTGAAAGTGTGTTACCTGTTTTATTTGTTGTTATTCTTATTTTTGGACATGGTAATGATAGATTCAGATCTGCTTTCTTATTTTTTTTATATACTTTAGCTGGTAGTTTACCAATGTTATTAAGCATTTTAGTAATTTATAGTTATATTGGGAATACTGACTTCCAATTAATTTCTTTATATGAAATAAGTTTAGATAGTCAAAAATTATTATGGTTAGGTTTCTTTATAGCTTTCGCTGTTAAAACTCCTTTATATCCTTTTATTATTTGGTTGCCTAAAGCTCACAGTGATTCACCTTTAGCTGGATCTATTTTATTAGCAGCAACTATCTTAAAATTAGCAACTTATGGTTATTTAAGAGTTTTAATTAATTTATTACCCGATGCTACTAATTATTTTAGTCCTTTAGTTCAAACTTTTGCTATTATTTCTTTAATTTATGCTAGTTTCTCTACTATTATTCAACAAGATACTAAAAGATTAATTGCTTATAGTAGTGTAGCACATATGGCTGTAGTCGTTTTAGGGTTGTTTTCTAATAATTTAGTAGGTATTGAAGGTGCTATTTTATTAGCTATAGCCCACGGATTTGTAAGTCCAGCTCTATTTATTTGTGTTGGAGGTATAATTTATGATAGAACAGGTACTAGAATTATTAATTATATTAGAGGGTTAGTAACTTATATGCCTGTTTTTAGTATTCTTTTCTTTATTTTTACTTTAGCTAACACTGGTATTCCTTTAACTCTTAATTTTTTAGGAGAACAATTATCTTTAATAGGAATATGGCAAGTTAATCCTATTATAGCATCTCTAGGGGCTACAGGTATTGTTCTATCTGCTTTATATTCTATTTTTCTATTTAATAGAGTTTCTTATGGTAACTTATCTCCACACTTACCTACACTTAAAGATATTAATAGGAGAGAATTTTATTTATTAATAAGCTTACTTATACCTACAGTAATTTTGGGTATTTTCCCTAATATTTTATTAGATTCTTTACATGCTTCTGTATCTGCATTATTATTTCAATTGCCAAATTAATTAATATTTTGTAATTATTTTTAAATTTTAGTTTATTTAACAGATCACCCCTTGCAAAGCAAAAAAAAGTCAATAGAAGTAAATATCCTAATAGAACAATTAAACTTATTAGAATATAATGATATGTGTATGTGATCCTGTTAAAAATGAATAGCTGCAGATTCTAGTTCTTGCTTTGCAATTGAAAGATTTGTCTATTTATATTGGTAGCTTGCTTCTAGCTCTCATGCTGATAGTAATTTCTAACAAGAATGCTGCAATTCTTTTTGTTTTTTATTATATTGCTGCGGAGCAGCTAGGATAATTTAGAAGCTTATAATTAACTATTATTTTATATTATAGTAAGTATTTCTAATTCGATAATATATGGATTTATTTATTAACTATAAATTTAAATTTAATCAGGTAAATTATCAATGCAGCAAATAAATCTATTTATTTTTATTTATCTATATATTTTTATATTTAGCTGCAGCATTTGCAGCTGCTGCATTCGCAGCAGGGTAACAAAAGCAAATTAGAAATAAGCTGCAGTTATTTTGTAACAACTAAGACAGACTAGGTTATTTCTTAGCAAATACTAGCTATAGCACCCTTAAGGGTTAAGTTTACAGATGGTTTCTGTAGTAGACCTGCAAAGTCTAACTTTTAGGTTCAATTCCTACTTAACTCTAACAATACTAGTAGTTTGCTTCTTAGAAATAACTTACCATTATTTTTCAATTTATTTATTGCAAACCAAATTACCGATATTCCAATATATTTTATAACGCAGCAGTATTTATTAACTGTCTATTATTTTATATTTTTATAGAATAAAGATTAATTTTTCTATAAAAAAGTCAATAAAGTTATTATATTTATTAAATAATATACTATTCTTTTTTAAAATTTATTTGTTCTTCTAGCGGCTTCTTGCTTCTAGCTATTATAAATTAACGAAGCTATTTGCTTGTTATTAAGTTACTTATTTCGTTAGAAGTAAGCCAGTACCTACAATATTATATATATTTATATATAAGAATAGGTATAAATAATAACTAGTATTTAATCTTAAATTTTACTAGTTGTAATATTTAATCGGTTTTTCCTAACCATTAGCTAGATTTATATTTTTTTTTTGTTATTTTTTATTTTTTGTTTTGTTTAATTTATTTGCAGCTTTCTTTCTAAATTAATAAAATTGGTAATACTTTAGGTGCCTTTTGATTATATCTCTTAATGGTTTATTTCTAAGCAATCCGCAGCCAGTAATTTATGATGATATTAATTATTACCAAAAGTAATTTTACTAAAAAGCCTGAATAGTTTAATAGGTAAAACGGCTTACTTGTAATAAGTAAATAGCGGTTCAATTCCGTTTTTAGGCAAAAAAAATCAAAAGTTATTATTTGCTAGTTTTCTAGTAACTGGATTTTGCTCCGCAAATAAGCAATTAACAATAAACTATTTTGCAATATTCATTTATATGGAGTATATTTAATTTTATTTAATTACCTATATCTAGTAATAAGGTAAAAATAATTATGTAATATTAATATCCTTTTTTAATTTATTTATTTTAGTTGAGTTGTAGTTTAATTTGGTAAAACACCATTTTTTGGTAGTGGATTATATCAGTTCAAATCTGGTCAACTCAGAACTCACCCAGGATGGGATAATTTTTATAACTGCTGCGAATGCAGCAAGCTTATTTCTAAGCAAGCAGCAATGTTTTTTTTTTTCACTAATTACTGTTTTATTATATATTTAAGTTTGTTGTTTTTGAATTGTCTTTAACTTGAAAACTTAACAACTATATTTTTAATAGGGAACAATTTAACGGACTGGCTTCGCTATTTATAAGATTGGTAGCTGCATTCGCAGCAGGGATATTAAAATTTATTTAAATTTTTAAATAAAAGGGACTATTTATTCGGTTTTTAGCAATTTTTTGTAATCTGTCTATAAAAACAAAATGCTTGTTTACTTTTGTTTATGGCTACTTAAATACGTATAATTCTTAAAAAAAAATTATTTCTTATTTCATTAGGGGGAAATCTGATAATGGTTAATCGGTTATATTTGCAATATAATAATGATAGTTCGAATCTATCTTTCTCCAATTAACCCCCTTTTTAACTTATAAATAACCTTTATATTTGTTTGTTGCTTCTCTAATTTGCTTGCTTCTGGTAATTGGCTTATTTCTAAGCAAGTTAGATGCTGATGCTTCTAACGAAATAAACTAATTACCGGCTGGCTTACTTCTAAGCAGGAGACTTACTAATATAAATATTTTAATATTTTTTATATAGAGAGAGTATTCTAATTGGTTAAGGAGCTTACTTTGGGAGTAAGAAGTTGCATGTTCGAGTCGTGTCTCTCTCGTTTTATATTATAAATCTTTAACTAATTTAATTAGATATTTGGGGGTATATTAAAATTTAATTTTCTGTAACTTAAAAGAAGAAATTTGTTTTCTTTTTATTAACTAGTTTGTCTTCTAGCGAGTTCTTGCTAGCTATTCTTATCATGCAAAGCTAGCTGCAAAGCAAGAATGCTTTGCTTAGAAATAAGCAAGAATACTTTATTATTTTTAACTAGCTGAAACAAAGCAGCTAAAATTTGAAAAATGCTGCAACTTTCTTTTTATATAGAAAAGGTAGATTATTTCTATATTAAGATAATATTTCTTATTTATATTTAGTTTTAAAATTTGTAATAAAATAAAAAGATTGCTTATAGAAAACTTTGTTTTTATTTTGGGGGTCTTATGGCTGAGTGGTTTAAGCGAGGTACTGTTAATACTTTTTACAGAGGTTCGAACCCTCTTAAGGCCTATTTAAATAAAAAAAATAGTATAAATATTTATACCGCTTATACTATTTTTATACTTGCTGCTTATTTCTAAGCAACCAATTATATCAATTAAATAATATTTTTTTTTAATGGCTGCTGGTAATGCTGCAGCAATCGGAATAAATATTAAAACGATCTATTCTTTTTTAACTTAACTATTAAAACAATTTATTTAAATAAATTGTTTTTTTTTAGATTACAGTGTTTAATTTGTTTTTAGTCATGTTTTAGTTCCTAATTTTTATACTCCCCTTATTTTCCTCTTTTCCTAGCGAAACTAGTACTAGTTATTTTATCTAGTATTATGGTAAATATAGTTTAAATGCAAAGCAATAAGAAAATTCCTTAGGTTCCTTAGATAGAAAATAAAACAGGCTTATCTTTGTATTTTCAATTATTTATTTACTTAAAATTTAGTTTACTTGCTGCTTACTTCGTAAGCAAGCAATTGCAAGTTTACATATTTATTTTGCCTAGCTTTTTTTGCTTATCATCTAATTTATGTCTTTGTAACTTAGTAACTTGTTTTAAAATAATTATTAAATTATTTTAAAGCAAATATTTGGTATTTAATCAGAACTAGGGTAGCTTCGCTAGCTTCGCTAATTAGTAATTTCTAAATTTCTTTTCTTAAAAAAAATATAATTTTCTAGATTAGCTTGCTTACTAACTAGTTATTTCGTTACAAATAAGTAAGCAACTATTTAACAACCAAATCATCTACAACTTATAAAATATCTAATAAATGATATTAATTTAGAAAAGTTTAATTAAAAAATTTATATTTATATAAATATATATGAAAAAAAATAAATTTAATTTATTTTTATATTCAAATATAAGTAAGTAAATTAGTAAGTAGTTATTAATGAATTGAATTAATTCTACTAATGCTAAGGAAATCGGTACCCTTTATTTAATTTTCTCAGTTTTTGCTGGAATGATTGGTACTGCTTTTTCTGTTTTAATTAGATTAGAATTATCTTCACCAGGTGTACAAGTATTACAAGGAGACCACCAATTGTTCAATGTGATAATTTCAGCTCATGCCTTTATAATGATTTTTTTCATGGTGATGCCTGGGTTAGTAGGTGGGTTTGGTAATTATTTATTACCTATCCATTGTGGTAGTCCTGATATGGCATTTCCAAGATTGAACAATATCTCTTTTTGGTTATTACCACCTTCATTATTATTACTATTATTAAGTTCTTTAGTTGAAAATGGTGCAGGTACAGGATGGACTGTTTACCCACCTTTATCTGGAGTTCAATCACACTCTGGTGGTTCTGTAGATTTAGCAATCTTCAGTTTACATCTGGCTGGTATATCTTCACTATTAGGTGCTATAAATTTTATTAGTACTACTTTAAACATGAGAACTAACGGTATGTCTTTACATAAATTACCTTTATTTGTATGGGCTATTTTTGTAACAGCAATATTATTATTATTATCTTTACCTGTTTTAGCTGGTGCAATTACCATGTTATTAACGGATAGAAATTTCAACACTAGTTTCTATGACCCTGCTGGTGGTGGTGATCCTATTTTATATCAACATTTATTCTGGTTTTTTGGTCACCCAGAAGTTTATATTTTAATTATTCCAGGATTTGGTATAGTTAGCCATATAGTATCAACTTTCTCAGGTAAGCCAATATTTGGTTATATTGGAATGGTTTATGCTATGTTTTCTATTGGTATCCTAGGGTTCTTAGTATGAAGTCATCATATGTTTTCTGTAGGTATGGATGTGGATACTAGAGCTTATTTTACAGCTGCTACAATGGTTATTGCTGTACCTACTGGAATAAAGATTTTCTCTTGGTTAGCAACATTATACGGTGGAAGTTTAAGATATAGTACTCCTTTATTATTTGTATTAGGATTCTTAGCTTTATTCACAATAGGTGGGTTAACTGGTGTTGTATTATCTAATGCTTCATTAGATATAGCATTCCACGATACTTATTATGTAGTAGCTCATTTTCATTATGTTCCATCTATGGGTGCTGTATTTGCATTATTTGCTGGTTTCTATTATTGGACTCCTAAAATAGTAGGTAGAAATATTAACGATTTCTTAGGTAAAATCCACTTCTGGACATTATTCGTAGGGGTTAATTGAATAATTCAGAATTGTATTAAAATTTTATTTATTACAATAAATAAATCTATTTCTATCAGTGATTTAATAGAAAAAGAAGAAAAGGATACTGATTCAAATGATATTAATTTGGAAACATTGGATAATAAATTAAATAATATACCTACACCTAAGTTACCTAAACCTAAAAAAGGACAAAGTAAAATAATTTCTGAAAAACTAAATAATATAAAAGCAGAGTCTAAATTTATAGGAATTAAAGATTCTAAATTAGATATTTTGTTAAATACTAAAGATAAAGCTGGTGTTTATATGTTTTTTAATTTAATAAATGGTAATTGTTATATAGGCAGTAGTGTTAATTTAGCTAGAAGGTTTAGAGTTCATATTAGTAATATTGGTAAAATTAATTTACCTTTACCTTTAGCTATTAACAAATATGGTCCTAATAATTTTGCTTTTTTAATTTTACAATATTGTGAAAAAATAGAAGATACTTGTTTAGGATTAGAACAAATTTTTATTGATTTATATAAACCTAAATATAATATATTGAAATTAGCAGGTTCTTCTCAAGGTTTTAAACATTCTCCTGATACAATAGCTAAATTAAAAGCCATTCATATTGGTAAATTACACCCTAGATTTAACACTAAAGTTACTGATCAGCAAAAATTATTAACTAGTTTAGCTTTAAAGAAGCATTTTTTAGAAAATAAACATCATAACAAAGGAAAAAAAGGATCTTTATCTCCTCAATTTGGTATAGGAGGTACGAAGATTACTATGAAAAATGAAAACGGAGAGATACTTTATTTTCCTTCTATTAATGCAACTAGACAGTTTTTTAGAATTAGATTTACTACTATTTCTTCTAATATTAATAATAATAAACCTATTTTAATTAAAGGAGAAAAATGGTTTGCATTTTCTGAAAAGAATAGCTAGATTATTAATTTTGTTTTCAGCTGCTGCATTCGCAGCAGAACGGATTAATATCTAATTTTTATTATTAGTGAATTTGTTAAACTTTATTCCCCCCCCCCCCCCTAATCTATTTCATTGTTTCTATTCCTATAGAAAGATATGTGAAATATTGCTGATTGCAGCATTTTCAGCTAGAACAAATTGCTGCTTGCTGGCTGCTCCGCAGCAACAAATATAAATTTAAGAAACTAAATTAGCCCCTAAATTTTAATCTATTTTAAATATTTATAAAAACACTCTATATGCTAGAAACTCCTAAAACTTTATCTACTTTTTATTAAAGGAAAAATGATATAAGATGTAACAATGGACAATTAGCAGGAAACTAAATATCTTAAATTATTTAAATAAGTAGGATCCTCAGAGACTTTACGAGTGTGGTTTTAATTTCAAATTAAAATTAAGAAAAAGTCCAACCTTTTTAGAAATATTAAGGATATTTGTAATTTAACTTTCTTCCCTCAACATTTCTTAGGAATGGCCGGTATGCCTAGAAGAATCCCAGATTATCCTGATGCTTTTAGTGGATGGAATCAAATATCTAGTTTAGGGTCTTTAATTTCTGTAATAGCCACAATATTCTTTGGATATATTATTTATGATATATTTGCAAATGAAAAGGTAAGTAATAATAACCCTTGGGCTGTTATACCTTATTTCACTTCAGATAAAGAATTTAAAGTGGAAAACTTACCAGTAAATACATTAGAATGGACATTAGCTAGTCCTATTCCATTCCATGCATTTAAAATGTTACCACTACAATCTTAAATATTACAATTATTGTATTAATAAATTAAAGCAGATATTTCTATTAACTATTAAAACTACAATAGCTGTATTTGCTTGTTACAAAGTAACTAGCCATTAATCAATAAATTTATAGTATTTCCTAGCTTGTTACTAAGTAATACTAAGTAACTGGCAAGCTTAATTCTAAGCAGGAGTATATTAATTAAAAAGATAAAATTATTTTAAATAGTAAAATTAGTAAGAATAGTAATTATAATTTAATCATATTTTTAATTTTTTAATTTTATATTTGGAATTTAACCCCCCCCCCTAACTCAAATTTTACTATTATAATATAAATTGTTTTTCTTTATAGTAGTTGCAATTGCTAGAAGAAAATAAAATAGTATGGCTTGCTTATTTCTAAGCCAGCAACTAATATTTTATATATTAATATATAAAAGAGTACTATTTAATCATTTTTTTATAAAATTTGCTTTGTTCAAAGCTAGCTATTGGCTTATTCCGTAAGTAATTTGCTTAGAAATAAGCAAGCAAATTACAGCATTTTTGTTGCGAAGCCAGGAAACAATAAAGGAGCTAAAAGCAAGCTCATCTATAGTTTTTAGGAAAATTATATATAGAATTAAACTTAGAAACGAGTATGCTGAAATTTGGTAGACAGATGGGTTTTAGGTACTCATAATTAAAATATTGTAAGAGTTCAAATCTCTTTACTCGTATTAATAAAAATATTTCAAATATTTTTATTGCTTGTTTATTTCGTTAGTTATTTCTAACCAGGAGCTAGTAATTACAGCTGCAGCTAATAATACTTAGGTAAATAGGTAATAGTTGTTTTTTTATGAAATATTGCTGCTAACAAATAAGCTGCTGCTTCTTGGGTGCGATTTCTAGCAAAGCAAGGGATAATTATTAATTTTTGTGATGATCACAATTGCAATTTTAATTTTAATAGTTGCTAAGGCGCTACCTGTTTTAAACACACATATTTCTTCAATTCATGTAACTAGAATAACTTCTATCGTATTCCTATTTGCAGGAGCCTTGAGTTTTAATTGTTTAAATATTGAAAACATAGGAACTGGTATAGGGCTATATAGTGGATTCTTTCAAGTTACAGCCATTAGTCAATTAATAGAAATTTTCTTATTTACAATTGGAGGAGGAATATTAATTGCTTGGCCTCTACAAAAATATAATAAAAATAAATCTTTAATTACCTTAGAAAAAAAAATAATGAAAATAACAGCTAATGGCCATTCAACTGATTATTCTTTAATAGTATTATTTAGTAGCTTAGGTTCTTCTTTATTATTATCTAGTTATGATTTAATCTCAGTATATTTAAGTATAGAATTACAATCTTTTGGACTATATGTATTATCAACATTATATAGAGATTCTGAATCTTCAACTTCAGCAGGATTAAAATATTTTTTATTAGGTGGACTATCTTCATGTATTATCTTATTAGGGATAGGTGTCATTTATTCATATACAGGTACTACAAATTTAGAATCTTTATATATTATAAATTCAGTAATTGATTGCAGTAACTCTTTAGGAGTTACAGCTAATCAGCAATATGTAATACAAGGTACAAATTTAGGATTAACTCTTATATTTATTGGTTTCTTATTTAAAATAGCAGCAGCACCTTTACATAATTGGTCTCCAGATGTATATGATGGAACACCTACAATAGTAACGACTTGGTTAACAATAGTACCGAAAATAGCAATATTAATACTACTATTAGAATTACAAGTAAAATTATCCTTCGGTTTAGAAGCAATAGAAGAGATATCACTAGGATTAAAAAGTATAGTTATAAATAATAGTGGTTATATACAAAATTTAAATCAAATTAGTGATAGATTGAATTTATTTTTAACAACTCCAATACTTTCTAATATTAATGATTCATATATAATAAATATATTTGTATATAATAATGTATTAAAATCTTTATTATTAATTTCTGCTACTTTATCTTTAATTATAGGAAGTTTATTAGGTTTAGCTCAAATAAAAATAAAAAGATTATTAGCTTATAGTACAATATCTCATTTGGGATTTATATTATTAGCACTAGCTGTAAATACAGAACAATCTATAGATTCATTTATTTTTTATATTATACAATATACTATTACTAATTTAAATATTTTTTTAGTTATATTAGGATGTGCATATATATATTATTATAAAAATACAGTTATTGCTGCTTCACCGGAGCTAGGAATCGAAACTAATAATTGCTTTGCAATAAAAGATATTAGTTTTATTTATCAATTTAAAGGTTTATTCTTTAATAACCCTTTATTAAGTTTAGCTTTAGTTATTTCTTTATTTTCTATGGCTGGTATTCCACCTTTAATTGGATTTTTTTCTAAACAGTTAGTCTTATATTCAGCGATACAAAATGGATATTATTTCATATCAATAGTAGCTATATTAGTAAGTATTATCAGTTGTTCTTATTATTTACAAATTATAAAAGTAATCTTTTCTAATGAAGAAATTAAAGATTCTTCTAATTTAAATAATAAACTTAATTATAATACTGTAGAAATATTAAATGAAGAATGCCATTCAGTTGCAGCTGCTTCGCAGCAGCTAAGAGGCAATGAAATTATTTTAACTAATACTCATAGTTATTTAATTTCTACTTTAACTTTCATTATTTTATTATTTTTTATAAAACCTACTTTAATTTTAAATAGTACACAATTACTATCTTTATCTTTATTTTATATTTAAATGAATAATTTATTATTTTTTTTTATTTTTATTCCTATTTTATCTGCTATTTTTTTAGGTTTAAATATTTTATTAGCTCCACATAATCCTGACTTCCAAAAAGTTAGTCAATATGAATGTGGTTTTGCCCCTATACCTGGTCAAACTAGATCTACTTTCCAAATTCATTTTATGATTGTAGCTTTATTATTCTTAATATTCGATCTTGAAATTCTTTTATTATTCCCATTAGCTGTATCATTATATCATATTTCTATTTTTGGATTTACAGTTGGTATAATTTTTTTTATTATATTAACTGTAGGATTTGTTCTAGAAATAGGTTCAGGTGCTATATCTTTAACTAATTTAAATAGCAGCCTAGATTCGCAAGCAGCTGCTACTAAATAAAATTTTAAATTATTTTGCTATTGAGCTGGCTGGCTTATTTCTAAGCAAGTTATAAATATTTTAAATAACAATTTGGGTAAAAATAGTTAGTAATTTAATGATTACCCCACCCCCTTTTTTGTAAAATTATACTAGCGCTGCTGAAAGATATTTTATAATTGTATCCTTCTGCAAAGCACCTTATTAATTTTCTAGCAAAGCAAGGAGATAATCCTTGCTTTCTTACTACTAACTTATTACAAATTTAGACTCAAAAAAATTAGCTAATTATAATTAGCTATTAAATGGAAATTTGTTAGAGTGGTTTATTAAGTTCGCCTTGAAAGCGAAAGCCGGTAATAATCGGCCGGAGGTTCGAATCCTCCAATTTCCGAATTTTATTATAAATTTTAATAATTTATAGCTGCAGTAATTACTAGTTGTTTGTAACAAAATATCTTGCTACAAAGCATATGCAGCAGCATTCTTGCTAATTTGATAAGCAGGAAAGCAAGCAAGAGTGATTCTTTCATTAGAAAGTTTTCTTTTTTTTAAATTGCTGCGCTAGCAAATTAGCGAAAATATAACAAGAATATAAATTAAACTACTAGCGCAGCAATAATAAAAGGAGATGATTATTAATTATTTCTTTTTTAAATTTTCAATTATTTAAAACTTTTTTTATTTCTTTTGCAAATTTGTGCTTTGAAAAGTGACTGTTTGTTTTCTTTTTTATAGTGCAGCAATTGCCAATTTATTATTATTTGTAAGCTATTTTATAGCCTTGGTTGGTATTACAAATTAACTCTAGCTTAGAAATAGGCTAGAGTTAGTTGCTTCCTTTAAGGCAATAAAATGAATAGCTGCAGTTTTCGCTAGAGCAGCGCGCTTTTGTCGCTAGTAATCCAATAAGTAAAATTTGCTTGGCTAGAAATAAAAATAGCATTTATTAAATGTAACAAAAATGATAATATTTTCAATAAATATATATATGAATATCTCTATTTTATTATTTATAATAGGAATATTGGGGTTTGTATTAAATAGAAAAAATATTATATTAATGATTATAGCTATAGAGATTATGTTATTATCAGTAACACTATTAGTTCTAATAATGTCTTATAATTTTGATGATAATATAGGTCAAATTTTTAGTATATATATTTTATCTATAGCTGGTGCAGAATCTGTAATTGGATTAAGTATATTAGTAGCATATTATAGATTAAGAGGGACTATATCTTTATATAATTAATGTATTTATCGATTATTATTTTACCTTTATTAAGTTCCTTAGTAAGTGGATTTCTAGGTAGAAAAATAGGAGTTACTGGATCTCAAATAATAACATGTAGTAGTTTAATAATTACATCAATTTTAATAACAATAGCCTTTTATGAAGTAGGTATATGTGGGTCTCCTGTAAGTATAGATATTTTAAATTGGGTAGATATAGAAATACTAAATATAACTTGGTCTTTTTATTTTGATCAATTAACAGTATCTTTAGGATTAGCAGTTATATATTGTTCTACTTTAATACATATTTATAGTGTAGATTATTTATCTACAGATCCTCATATTCAAAGATTTTTTGCATATTTATCTGCCTTTACTGCAGGAATGTTAGTATTAATCTGTGGAGGTAATTTTTTAGTGATGTTTGTAGGTTGGGAATCTATAGGTGTAGCATCTTATCTATTAATTAATTTTTATTTTACTAGAATACAATCCAATAAAGCAGCAATATTAGCATTTACAATGAATAGAGGAGGAGATATGTTAATGAGTATAGGATTTTTTGCTATATTCTCTATCTTTGGGTCATTTAATTATTCTGAAATTTTTAGTTTAATTCCTTTTATAAATGAAAGTACAATTACTATTATATCTTTATTGCTATTAGGAGGTGCTTTAGCTAAAAGTGCTAATATTCCTTTACATTCTTGGTTACCTGGTAGTATGGAGGCTCCTACACCTGTTAGTGCTTTATTACATGCTGCTACTCTAGTTACAGCTGGTATTTATTTATTAATAAGAGTATCTCCTATTTTAGAATATAGTAGTACAGCTTTATTAATAATAACAATAATAGGTTCAACTACCGCATTTATAGCAGCAACTAGTGGTCTATTAGCTAATGATTTAAAAAGAATAATTGCATTTAGTACTATATCTCAATTAGGATATATGATGATGGCAATAGGTATAAGTCAATATAATATAGCATTAATGCATACAGTAAATCATGCTTTCTTTAAAGCTTTATTATTTTTAGGGGCTGGTGCTGTAATACATTCTTTTGCTGACCAACAAGATGTTAGAAAAATGGGTGGTTTAATTAAATTTTTACCTTTTACATATTCTGTAATGTTAACAGGAACATTAAGTTTATTAGCTACTCCTTATTTAACTGGATTTTATAGTAAAGATTTAATTTTAGAATTAGCCTATGGTCAATATAATTTTAGTGGTATATATGCTTATATACTAGGTTCTATCACTGCTGGGATTACTGCTTTTTATAGTTTTAGATTAATAAGTTTAGTTTTCTTAACTACACCTAATGGTAATAAACTATCTTATCTAAATTCTTTAAATTCTTCAGGTAGTTACTTCGTAACAACACATAAGATATCGATGCATGGTAAAGAATGGTTACCCACTAAAAAGTTAGAAAAACTTAATTTTATTTTAATATTACCTTTATTTGTTTTAGCTATATTTAGTATATTCTTTGGTTATATTTTCTCTGATCTATTTATAGGTATTGGTAGTGATTTCTTCCAAAATTCTATTTTTATGCATCCTAATAATATTTCTTTAGTTGAAGCAGAATTCTCTACTGCTTTAAGTAATAGTGATATTTCAACATTTAATATTATTATTAAATTATTACCAGTTATATTAAGTTTTATTGGTGCTTTTTCTGCTATTATTTTATATCATTTACCTTTTGGTTTATTTTTAATAAATTTAACTAATAATAAAGTAGGTATAAGCATCTACGCTTTCTTAAATGGTAAATATTATTTCGATATTATTTATAATCATTTTATTTTCCAAACTGGATTTAAATTAGGTTATATTATATCTAAAGAAATTGATAGAGGAGCTATTGAATTATTAGGACCTTATGGTCTATCTAATTATTTATATAATACAGGAAAAAATTTAGCTAAATTAGATACAGGAGTAATAACAACTTATTCTTTATATATTACAATAGCTTTAATATCTTTATTATTTATACTATTTTCTCCTTTAATCTTAAATAGTCAATTGTCAGTTGATTCGCAAGGATCTAATTATTCAACTAATTTAGAAGAAATTAGATTATTTATAATTTATATTACTTCTGCTCTTGTTGTATTATTACCTAGTAAGTTAATCTCTTAATTAGTTGTAACTTGCTTTTGTAACTCCTAGCAATATTCGCAGCTGCTGCATTCGCTGCAGGGTAGGTAATAAAAGAGTATTATATAGTTTAATATGTTTTTCTTCTCTAAAAATTAATAAAATTATTTTATTGCTTGACTAGAAAAAAGAAATATAAAAATATATTTTATTAAATTAATATGTTAGACGCTATTATAATTTTGAAACATTTTTATAATGTTAGCTGCGGCAAAATATATAGGAGCTGGAGTAGCTTGCTCAGGATTAATCGGAGCTGGTGCAGGAATAGGTACTGTATTTGGTTCTTTAATTTTAGCAGTTGCTAGAAATCCTCAATTAAGAGGACAATTATTCACTTATGCAATCTTAGGATTCGCATTAGCTGAAGCAACTGGATTATTCGCATTAATGATGGCTTTCTTATTATTATATTCTTAATAATCCTAAAAGTGACTGTTTAAATAACCCCCTTTTTACAAACAAAGCTAATTACTAGTAATTCTGCTTCTTGCTAATATAATCATTTTTTATCTTTGTCCTTGCTTATCTCTAAGCGCAAAGCCGCTTGCTAACTTGCTTCCAAAATAAGCAGCTTATTTCTAAGCAAGCAGCTGTAAGATTATATAAATAGGGTGTGTATCTAAATGGTATAGGGTTTAATTGTCAATTAAAATGTTCTTAGTTCGAATCTAAGCACGCTCGTATTAAAAAAAATCATTTTTATTTACTAGCTCGCTTCGCGATCCGCAGCAAAAGCAAGTTATTTCTAACAGGAAAACTAGTAATTACTGCTGCTTATTTCTATGCAGAATAATAATATTACTGCTTTAATTTTAAATTTATATGCTTGTTTTTTGTTTTTAAATAAAATAAGCCAATAAATTTTTTATACTAAATTATCCCAAGCAGAGTTCATTTCAACAAAAATGAATAATTTTAATATATTTATTAATTCTCCATTAAGTCAATTTGAAGTTACTAATTTAATAGGAATAAATGCTCCTATATTAGGAAATTTACATTTAAATTTAACAAACTTAAGTTTATATTCTATTTTTGTAGTGTTAACTATTATTGGATTACATATTTATGCAAATAATGATAATAAAATTATACCAAATAATTGGTCTATTTCTTTAGAATCTTCTTTTTCTAGTTTAAATACTATGGTTAGAGACCAAATTGGAGTTAACAGTGAAAAATATTTCCCATTTATATATTCAATATTTTTTTATATTTTAATTGCTAATTTAATTTCTAATGTACCTTATTCTTTTGCTGTTACTGCTAGTGGTATTGTTTCTTTAGGATTAAGTTTAACTATTTTTATTGGTGTAACTATTTTAGCTTTATCTATTCATGGTATTAAATTTTTCGCTTTCTTTATACCTTCTGGTACTCCTTTAAGTTTAGTACCTTTATTAGTTTTAATTGAATTAGTATCTTATTTAGCTAGAGCTGTTTCTTTAGGAGTTAGACTATTTGCTAATATTACAGCAGGGCATACTTTATTAAAAATATTAAGTACTTATTTATTCAAATTATTTACGGCTAATTTATTAATAGCTGTATTAACTTTAATACCTTTTGCTATTTTCTTAGCATTAGTTGGATTAGAATTAGCTGTTTCTTTAATACAAGCCTTTGTATTTACACTTTTAGTTTGTTCATATTTAAGAGATGCTATAGAATTACATTAATTATAAAAAATAATTTGCTTATATAACTAAGAAAAAAGTAGCTCGCTTCGCGATCCGCAGCTACAGGAAATAGAAGAGATATAAATAATTATTTTGTTCTTTTTGTTTATATTTCTTGATTCTTGCTGCTTATTTCTAAGCAAGAATGCTTAGTTATTTTGTAACTAGCAAAGCAATTTTTTCTTATTTTCTTATTATTTTCAATTAAAACTATTTTCTTGCTTTTCCTTTGCTTATTTAAATAAATAAGAAAAGTTACCCCCACCCTATTTAGCTAGCAGCATTCGCATTCGCATTCGCAGCAGGAATTGCTGCTTCTAGCTTCTAATTGCTGCTTCTAATTGCTTCGCTAGTGTGAGCTTTTTACGAATTGCTTGTAATTTTTTAACAATCCCCAGCTTGCTTCGCTATAAAAATAAATAGTTACTATTTTTTGCCTCCTAGATTTATTAAAAATAAAAATATGAATAATAGTAATAATTTGTTTCAAAATTTGCCAGATATAGTAGCTGCGGATCGCGAAGCGAGCTACTTTTTTCTTAATTATTGCTGTTAGAAATTAACGAAATAAACGAAATAAAATTGTTAGAAGTTACTTGGACTAATTATAACTAAGATACTACAATTAAAGCAAATGCAATGTTAATATCTTCCAATATTCGGAATTTATTTATGAAAATAAATAAAACAGTAATATAATTTAAGCCTCGGTTGCTTAGTGGTCAAAGCGCTATTCTGAAGATATAGATATGGGAGTTCAATTCTCTCCCGGGGCAATTAATAATAATTTCGTAATCTATATTGCTAGCTTCCAAAGTAATTTAGCATTCTAGCAGTAACTACAGCTAGTTGCTGCTAGAATATTTAAATAATAAGATTTATTTGTTTGTCCAGAGTGTCTCTAACGAAATAAATTGTCATCTACTGCAGCTTGCTAGCTTTACTGCTTCTAATTACAAAATTACTAGGACTGCTGCGAATGCTAGCTTATTTATTAAAAATTAGGAAGCAGAACTCGGTTGGTTGAGTGTCCCCCTTTTAAGGGGAAAGTCTTTGGTTCAAATCCAAATGCTTTCAATAAATAATTTTATTCTTTAAGGAATTTATATAATTTCTTGCGTGCAGCATTCTAGCTGTTAGAAATTAACGAAGTTACAGCATAAAAATAAATAAAATATAATAGTGTTTTATTATTGATATTAAATAATCTGATAGATAAGCAATTAAAATTTTCAAATTTATATGATTATATTGTGCTTATATATCTTTTTTTAACTATTACAATTTTTCTAAATTTTTCTCGATTTATTTTATTAAATTACAAAAATAGTTCATATTTTATTTCTAATCTTGATCTAGATAATTGTAATATGCATATATAATGAAAAGCTTTAAAATGCCTATTGGTAATCCTACTTATTTCCAAAGAGACATTAGAAAATTTAATCCTAATGCTTTTGGATTCTTCTATTGTAAAATTATGGCTCAAGAGGGTTTATTATATCCAATATTACAAGTTCATCACAATAGTAAAGATGGCCAATTGAGAACAATTGCACCTTTAGGAGAGTGGGAAGGGATGTACTTTAGTGAAGAATTATATAATGCTGAAAATTTTGGTTATAAATTTGAGGTTTTATGGGGATATCTTTTTGATAAAGATTATATTTTTAAAGAATATATTAATGATCTATATAATATTAGATTAAATTATCCAAAAAATGATCCAATGAATTTAACTGCTAAATTATTATTGAATTCTTTATATGGTAGATTTGGTATGCATGACAATTTCAATATTTTGGAATTTGTTAATCAAGAAATTTTTGAAAAATTAACAAATAAATCTAATATTAAGATTGAAAATATTACCCAATTAGGTTCTAAGTTTTTAGTTTCTTATAATGGAAATAAAATGGATGTGGATAAAGAATTAAATAATGTTAATATTAGTATAGCTGCAGCAGTTTCAGCTTATGCTAGAATTCATATGTCACAATTCAAAAATAATCCTAATTTACCAAATCTATATTATACTGATACTGATTCTATTTATTTGGATGGTCCTTTACCTAAGAATTTTATTTCTGATAGGGAAATTAAAATTAGAAGGTCAGTGGGATCAAACTCTTTTCTTGGCTCCTAAAATATATGCTTTAAAAAATAATCTAGCTGAACTGGAAATTATTAAAATTAAGGGATTAACTAAAGCCGCAATTAATAATAATAATATTAATTTGAAATTATTAAAAACCCTTTTAACAAAAGATTATCATTTAATTTTTAATCAAAGAAAATGGTTTAGAAATTTAAAGGATGCTAATATTAAAATACTTGATCAAATTTATACTTTAAAAGTTACTCAGAATAAGAGGGAATTAATTTTTAAAGATAATTTATTAGTTGGAACTAAACCTTTTAAATTGAATAATAGTGATATTACAAATACTCTTTTATAAATCCCCACCCCCCCCCTTATAAAATAAAATAAAATAAATCGAGAAAAGTGTATTAAAATATAAAAATATCAAATACCTAAATTTGCCAAAATAATTAAAGATTTTAATAATTAGTTAATTATAAATTTAAATATAAGACATTAAAGGAAATAATTTAAGTTCGAATCTTAATTTTATCTAATGAGATATATAAAAAATCATTTAATAGTTGCTACGGCGCTACCTGTTTTAAATACATATTTTAGCCTTACTTGTGGTTCTCTTGCTACAAGTAGATCCTATTCTACAAGACCTAAAAATAAATTATGGGATAATATAGAATTCCCACTTAAAGATAATTTATTTAATATAGATATTTTAAATACTTTTATTTCAAAATTTTATAATTCAATTGTTAATAATATCAATGAAGATCAACATATCATATTTATTTTTAAAATAGTTTTAATTAATAATGATATTAAATCTGTAACTAAACTTTTAAAAATAAATAAAGAAGGTAAAGATTCTATTATAAATTATTTATCAAATGCTATTGAATTAACTAGTGATAATTATAATAATTCTCCAATTAAATCTCTATTAATAAGTTATGGTATTAGAAAAGGAAAAATAAATAATTTATTTACAGATCCATTGGCGGAAGAAAAAAATACCTCTTTTCATATTTACTACAACCATAAATTACCTATTGTTAAAAATATTGAAGAATATGGAAATATTATAGAAAAAATAGAAGATAGAATAATAATCTCTCTATTTGATAGAAAAGGTGAATTATTAAGTATACAAAAAGTTAATAATCAAAATAATGTTAAATATTTTAAAAATGGTAAACTTATGTATGAGTGGACTGATCATTTAAGGGAAGATGGTTCAATTATTAGAGAAATTGGTAAGACTACAATTTTATGGAAGGATGGTAATATAATCTGAACTAAAATGTTAAAGGTTACTAGACCAATCTCTAAGAAAAAACCTTCTTCTCACCCTAATAATTTATTTATTACTATGGATATTGAGACAATATCACAAGTAGTTAATAACAATAATTCTATATTAATTCCATATTTAATATGTTGGTATGATGGTAAGAGGGATATTAAACATAGCTATTTAATAGAAAATGGTAATATCAAAAATACAGTTTCTAATATTATGAGAGATATTTGTATCAGGAAATATAAAAATTATAGAATCTATATGCATAATTTTAGTAAATTTGATGCTTTATTTTTAATTAAATATTTAGTTGAAATAGGTAATTGTAAACCACTTATCCATAAAGATAAAATTATATCTTTTAGATTTTCACCTTTATGGAAGAAAGATTTTGGATATATTACATTCCTTGATTCTTATCTATTAATACCAAGTAGTTTAAAAAACTTATGTAAATCTTTTGATATTAAAGATCCTAAAGGTATATTTCCTTATAATTTATATGATATTAATTATAATAGTAAATTAGTACCTGATTTTAAATATTTTAGTAATATTACTCCGCAAGAATACAATGCTTATAAAGATTCATTCGTCGAAGACGATAAAATTTGGAATTTTAAACAAGAAGCTATAAAATATTGTGAGTTAGATTGTATATCATTATATCAAATATTAACTAAATTTAATGAGTTAATATTTAATAAATTTAAATTAAATATAGTTAATTTCCCTACGTTACCTAGTTTAGCTTTTGCTATATTTAGAAGCAAGTATCTTAAAATTTTAAATATTTATCAACTAACATTTAAAATAGATAAGGATATTAGACAAGGATATACAGGAGGTTCAACTGATATGTTTATTCCAAAGAATCCAATTGGAACTAAAATTTATGGTTATGATGTAAATAGTTTATACGCATCTGTTATGATAAATAATCCTTATCCTGTAGGAAATCCTACTTATTTTGAAGGTAATATATTAGTTGATCCATTGGCTACAGAAAATAGAGCATTTGGTTTCTTCTATTGTAAAATTACTGCTCCTGATGATTTAAAATATCCTATTTTACAAATTCATCATAATAATAGAACTGTTTCTCCTTTAGGTACATGGGAAGGGATGTATTTCTCAGAAGAATTATATAACGCTGAAAAATATGGCTATAAATTTGAAATTTTATGAGGATATACTTTTGAATCTGATTATGTATTTAAAGATTTTGTAGATAATATATATAAATTAAGATTAAAATTTCCTAAAAATGATCCTATGAATTTAACTGCTAAACTATTAATGAATGCAGCTTATGGTAGATTTGGAATGGATGATAACTTTACTAATACTAATATATTAGATAAAAAAGATTATTTAAATTTGGAAAATAATAAGGATAACACAATATTAGATATTATTAATTTTGTGTAAGCTTCAAAATCAGCATGAAAATTAGTGTAATATATTAATAATGATATTTTAGTTATAAATAGTAATTTTACAATTCACCTGAAAATTTTATGAGATTTAAAAAATTTATATATTTTAGAATTGAATATTATCATACTAATAAAACTTATTATTTTTCTAATTCTACTAAATCTATTCCTAGCGAAGCCATACTAAGATATTTAATAAATGGGAGGGAGGAGCAGCTCAAATTATTTAAAGAAAAGAATAAAAAGCCTAACCTTTGGTTTTTATATAATTATACACCTTTACAAAACTATCAATATTTCCAGCTAAACTATTAGAATAATAAATATTTATAAATATAACTCAAAATAAACATAAAAATACAAATACAATTAAAAAATCTGTATATTTATCTAAAATATTTAAATTTTTATTTAAACTATCTACATCTTCTATCAAAGAGGATTTGGATATGTCCTTCGACGTATTAGCTTTAACTTCTTTATTTAGAAAATATTTATTTTTTAAACTTAAAATAAATCCAATAATTTTATTTATTAAATATTTTCTAAATAATAGTAAGAACAAACTTAAAATTAAGGAAAATTCTATATAATTTAAATAACACAACCCATTTACCATAGTAACTAAAGGTATTTCATTTTCTTCTAAGACAGAATTAATGAATCCACTATCAAAATCTGAAGGGGAATTTCTTCCATCATTTTGATCTAATATCTGCTTATCATTATCCGAAGGATTAGGATTAGGATTAGGATTAGGATTAGGATTAGGATTAGGATTAGGATTAGGATTAGGATTAGGATTAGGTGAAGGAGAAGAAGGTGAGAATATTTCATTTTCCATAATTTGATTTTTTATTAATGCATTTCCTAGCTCTATTCCAATTTTTGTTGCAGCTGCTGTAGCTAATGCAGTGGTTCCTACTATAGTAACTCTAGGAGCAGGAGCCATACCACCAGTTTGTCTGAAAGCCTCAGAAGCTACTTTTCCTACAGCAGCACCGATTCCTAAATTAGGTGCAATATCTGTAACTGCACCCATAGCTAAATTTTTCCCCTTTTCCACAATATTGTCTACTATATCTTTTTTAAATTTAAAATTATAATATTCTACATTTGTATCATCTCTGTTAGTTGTTATTCTTGCAATATCTTTAAGATTTTCCTCTTCATTTTTATTATTATTTTCTTGCTGCAAGCTAGAGGTATTACCACTATTAGAATATTCATTATCACTATCACCTTCACAAAATAATTTAGAAAAAATAGAAATATCTAATAAATAACCAATTAAACCAATTAAAGATAAAATAATACTAATAAAAACCAATTTTTGTAAAATTTTTATAAATAAATTATTAGATAATTTGAAATTATCAGAAATATACATAGATATAGCGAAAGAAATTATAGAAAATATAAATATTCAGAAGATATCAAACATTCTTAAATCCCTTATAAAATATAAAATTATAATACTTACAAAGATATATGAAATAATATTAATTATAGGACCAATAATTTGTAAAAAGAATTTTATTAAATTTTTTGTATTTGTAGCTTTTTAAATTATAAATTTCTAATCTAAATTAGTTAGTCAACCCAAATGTCCAATATTTATATTTAACTCATATATTAATTATTTTAAATCAAATTTATAAAACATAAACTATTATACAAAGATGTACAAACAATAGGGATTTTCTTCCTACCTTGCCAGTCAATATAAAAAAGAATTATGGAACATTATGGTTTAGTTCATTTAATTAGCTTAAATTATAATTCCTAAAAATATTCTAGTCCAAAACCCCGCGATTCCAAACTCCTTTCAGTATTTTTCATTAAAATAATTACTTATAATCATATTATAAATATGGTAATTCTTATCTCCCTAAATAATATAACAATTTCCTTAACATGGTATTAACATAAACTTAAAATTATTAATTATATAATAGTGAAAATAAGAAACACTTAAGTGGACTCCAATCTTAACCCGAAGTTAATTTGCTTAAAGGAAATAATTTCAGCGAGGGGCTAGCACACCTAAATTATTTGAGATTATGAATCTCACCTTCTAAGTTAAAGAAACCAAGATTAAGAGTTGTATAGACTAAATTTATTTGCTGCTAAGCAGCTGCTTGCTAGCTTTAGTTATAAAGCTAGATATGCTGCTTAGCAGCTAGAGGATGAGATTATCCTCCATTAAAATAATATTGAAAAACAAAAATCTATCCCTATCCCCTCCCAACCACCAAAAACAAACAAAACAAAATTTAGGTCTTCTTCCTAGCGAAGCACTTCGAACATATATTTTACATTTATTTTTTCCTATATTTTTATAAAAATATAAAATATATATATCATAATCGTTTTATTTAAATTTTTATCTAGTATTATTAATTATACAATAAAATATTTAAATAGTTATGCTTTATATAGTAGATTTATTACAATCTTTATAAAATATATAAGCTTCGCTAGGGAGATAATAAGCCAATCTAAATTATATAAAATTTATATCTTATATAATAAAAGTATTAAACTACTATCTATAATAAATATTATAGTATTATTATATTACACTACAGCTAATTTCCAAAGCAGCCAAATAAATTTGGATTATTTAACATTATTAGTTTTTATTACTAATATTTATAATATAATATCTAACTTTGTTAATAATGAAATTACTAATCAAATTAAAAAAATGTTTTATATTTTCACTGACAATTTTGAAGATAAAAAGGAATCTGTTATAGACGATTCTTTTAAGAAAATTTCTTTGGAAATTAGCTCTGATATTCCTTCAAATAATCCTGAGTCCTCAAATAGTCCATCAGCATCCTCCTATAATAAAGGTAAAATTATTTGTATTACTATTATAGGCATAGGTATATGTGCTTATATTTATTGGGATATTTATACTCAAGGTATAATTTATTCTACAGTTTATTCTATTTATAATAATTTTATTTCTTCTAATGATGACGGGAATGATACAGCATCATCTTCTGATTATTCTTCTGATTCTTCTTCATCTTCTGAGGTTTCTAATGCCCCATCTTATAGTAGTTCAACTACATTAGTATCATTTACAGATTTAGTACAATCTAATACTATAGTTGAAAATAATATAAGGTTTATGTTTTGGGATTATAATGTAGAAATACCAGCAGGTTCCAGAATTATATTATCGGAACAGAATAATTTAATATATTCGACTCCAGATAATAGATTAATTAATTTTTCTAGAGCTATATTCCCAGATGGTGGAATATTTACTACTAGACATGAGGTAAATATATAAGATATTAATATATTTTAAATTTAATATCATTTATCTTGCTTAGAAATTAGCTAGAAATAAAAATATGATTATTTTCAGCTGATTATTTCGTTAGAAGCTAAGAATAAATTTAAACCCCCTTTATGAAGATATTGATTTAAAAATTTTACAAAATAAATGGTATAAATATATTGATAAAGATAATATTGAAATCTTAGAAGAAATTTATACTTTAAAAACAAAAGCTAACAAAAATATATTAGTTTATAATGATGAAAATAGATTAGTAGGGACTGAACCTATCACCTTATTTGATGGAGAAATTAGTAAATATATTGAAATTTAAAATTTAAACCCCTTTTTTGGATTATTTGGTATTTAAGATGATTTGCAGCATTCGCAGCAGCACCAAGAATATATAATATATAAAATATAGTCATTCTATCTCTGTAAGAAATTTATACTTTATAAACAATCTCATCTCATCTCATATCTTATTTCTAGAGCCAATCTCTATTTATTATATAAAATGATGAAATATTACAAAATTGTGTCCTAAAAATATAATTTTTCAAAATATCTCAAAAAATCAATTTTCCCAAAAAAAGATAAAAAGAAATTATTATTAAATACCTTAATTTTAAAAAATTAGTGTACTTCCTATCTACTATATCTCCACGCCTATATTTTTCAAATTTTATTGGAAAGGATGATAGTTTGGAATTTAGACTAGCTGCGGATGCTGCTAGTAGAAAAATATAATAATTTAATTAAAGGAAATATTAAAATGGCAAGAGTGAGGTGATTCGAACACCTATCCTCGATTTTGGAGATCAACATATTAGCCAATTAATACTACACTCTTCAAATAATTAACACTAAATTTGAAACTTAAATACGAACAAAGAGACTTGAACTCTTAAGGGTTAACACCCACTTCTTCTTAAGAGAAGATTGTTTACCAATTTCAACATGTTCGTATCATTTTTATATTTCCAATTAAAAAAAAATATATTTAAATTATTATATTTTTCTTTATATAAACAAATTTTTCTAGCTGCTGCTTCTATAAAAAAGCAGTTTTTTTTGTTTGTTTTGTTTTTCTTTGTTTTTAATATAATTAATAATCTTCTTTTAATTTTTCTATTGCTGGGCTATAATTAATTTTTTTATTTAAAATATATATTATACTTATATCTATATATTTAATATGAAATGGAAATATTAATAAGATTATTTGTATCCTCGCTTTTGCTCCGCAAATAAGCCATTTAATTAATTTTTATACATAATTGCTTGTAATTTAAATAGATTAATTCATTATTTTTATATTCTTATATTATTAATAAAAGAGAAGCTAATTATAATAATATAAATTTTATACATAAATATAAATTTTAGTTTTAAATTTAATTATATAAAATATTTAAATTTTGATTAAAATATAAAAACTTATTTAGCTATTGCTTTTTTTAAATCTAGTTAATAATTATTATGCTGTTTGTTATAAAATTAGCTAGCAGTTGTTGTTGCATCAAGGATTTAAAAAGAGATTTAAAAAAAGCAACCAGTAATCAGCATCTTGCTTGTTACAAAATAACTAGTTACTAGTAGTTACAAAGCTGCTGTTACAAATTGAAATAATGCTGTCAAAATAGACTAGTTATTTAATTAAAAATTACTAGAAAATATAAGTAATAGTAAATTAAATATAATATAAATTTAATAATAAACCGATAATATTTTTTATAAGCAATGAAATCTTGGCAAAATAATATATTATTAAATAATCTGTTTTTAGCTCAAAATAATGAAATTAAAAAAGATTTAACTAATAAAAATATTTTAATGAAAAATTCATCTTTTGATTCTAGTTTTAATTCAGTACAAAGTATTAATACTAATTTATCTTATCTTAAAAAAGAATATAAAAATATTAATAATCATATAATATTGGCAATAGTTAGAGCTAGTAGATCTATTAGAGTTTCTAGAGATCACTTGAGATTTATTAGAATATTAAAAATTTTAAATCTTATTTGCTATAGCAAAGCAGCTGCTGCAAAGCAGCAGGAGGAGTTAATAAATACAGGAGGTAATGCGGTATTAGCTAATAAAGAAATTTCTATAGCGCAGCTTGCTTCATTAAAAAAATTTAAATTAATTATTAAATTATTTAGTAAAAATTTCACAGCTGCTTGCATTGGTAATAAAACCCACTCAATAGCAATAGGATCCAGCTGCAGCAAAGCAGGACTAGAAACTTCTAATTTAAACTACTCAAATTCTAATTTATCTAAAGCAGGTCAATATTTAAAAATTTTAAATAGTAATTTACTTTTAAGAAATAGAAAATTTGATTTATTAAGATCAAATTTAGCAGTTATTCTTAAAAAAAGAATAAAAACTTTTAGTGAAATATTTTCTGCAGCTGCTATTTTGCAGCAACACACATACACAGAAAATAATTACAAAAATTTACCTAATAAAAATTATATTATATCTCAATATTTACAAAATTATATACAAACTAAATTAAATTTAAATAAATATAAAGGGTGCTGTAGCAAAGCAGCAACTAGAGTTAGTTATAATAAAATTATAGGATATAAATTTAAAAGTAATTACAATAATAATTTTAAAAAAAATCCTACTTGCTTCCTTGGTGCTGCTGCAAATACAACATATTTTAATGGCGCAGAAACTTATAAATTATTATATATTTTTTTTAAAAGTATGTATTGTTTAATAAGTAAACCTGTTTTTAAATATACTAATGATAAAATTATAATACAACTATTCTATTATTTAAATATTCCTAGAAAAAAAATATATAGATTATTTTCAATTTTTTATATTAATTCTATTAAAAAAAAATGGTCAACTTCTCTAGTTTGCTCCGCAAATAATAAAAAAAATAAAGATTCTTCTAATTTAGTAACTAGCTGCTCCGCAGCAAAAATAAGATTTTTATCAAATAAAATTTATATTAGATTGAGAGTTAGAAAAGCTATTTCTAGACTTAAAAATAAAATAAATTTAAATTTATTATTTAAATTAAGAAAATTAAGTTTAAATAAAATTTTCGATAATAAATTTAAATTAATTTGTGAAATTTTGAGTAATAGTTTTAATAGACCTGTTGAATTACAATTAACTAGATTACATCATCCTTATCATGATAGTAATATTTTAGTCAATATTTTAGCTTTAAATCTTAAAAATAAAAGAAAAAAAGCTAGTATTTTGCTGCAAAAGATTTTTTCTAAAAATCCAGTTAAAGATTTAAATGATCCTAATTTAATATCAGCCAATAGTATTCCGGCTTTCTTATCTGGATTAAATATTAAAATATCTGGGAGATTAATGGGTGAATCTATTATACCTAGAAGAACTACTAAAATATTTGGAAAAGGAGCTTCTGCTACTGGTAAAGTCAATTATTTAGATGCAGCTAGAATTACACACAAAAATAGAAAAGGAGCTTATACTATCAAAATTACTTCAGGTCAAAATTTTTTTTAAATGTACTCAATACGAAGCAATATTTTTATAGCTAATTAGCTTCAAAAATAAATCGATTATTTCTTATTATTTATCTAGCTTAAGCTAGATAGATAATTAATTATTTGTCTCTTTCTTGTAACAAGCAAATAAATAACAGTAAATTTTTTTAGTATTAAAGATTAGTTAATATAGTTATAATTCTTTTATAGCTTATCTCTAAATAAAATTGCTTCCAAACCCCCACCCAATAATTTTTAATAGCAAAGATAATACAGCAAGCTAAGTCAGCTTCTTGCTAGAAATTAGCGGCTTTTCGTAAAAAAATAATTTATTTTTAAATGCTGTCTTTTGTAAGCAAATAACTTTGTAGTTTATTATAAAATTACAGCAGTATTCTTGCTTGTTACAAAATAGCTAGCAGCAAGCAAGTTACAGTAAGCAGCAGCTGCATTATTTGCTTTTATAAGCAACCATAAACTAGCTTATAAAAATTATTTATATACAGATTAAATTAAAGATACTGGGCAGGTGATCCGATTGGTAATGGTGGTTCTCTGTAAAAGAATTGGTTAATAGCCGCAAAAGGTTCGATTCCTTTACTGCTCAATATTATTATAATTGTATTATTTTCTTTGTTGCTTATAAAAAGAAAACAATTAATTAGATTTTTATCAATCAAAAAAATTTACTGTTCTTGTAACTTGCGGTGCTAGTAATTAGTTATTTCTAACAGCTAGGATTTGTATGCTCAAACTAAATAAATTTTAGTATTATTGCTTTGCTACGAAGTAAATTAGGAGCCTTAGCTAGGAATAATATTTCTATATTTACTATAAAAGTAAATTTGTAATATAAGAATAGTAAATTGAATTTAAATAAATTGCAAATCATAAAATATAATCAAATTATATTATAACTTATATATAAATATTTTTAATAGAAATATTAAATAATATTATACTGGCAGCTGCATTCTTGTCATTTTGAGTCATTTTTGAATGCAAAATTTGCAGCATTCGCTACTATAAGCTAACCCGAAACAAAGCTTGCTTCCTAGCTGCGGTGCAACAATTCTAGACTCACTTTTTAATCTAAATATATTGCTTAGAAGCAAGCAATAATATTGCTGCTTATTTATTATCAGCAAAAGCTAAAAATATTTATATTAAATTGCAGTGTAGCAAATGCAAAGCAGCTGCAATTTAAACTGGTTATTGCAAAGCAAGTGAAATGGTGTAATTGGTAACACAGCAGTCTCATGAGCTGTTATTTAAGATTCGAATTCTTATTTCGCTTTTAAATTTATTTTTTAGCTGCAAATGTTGTAAAAATAGACAACTCTTTTTTTTAAGTTTATCTAATTTCATCCTAGTGTCTTTTCTTGTTTTTGTAACTAGTTTGCTTAGAAATAAACTTGCTTCGCAAGGACAGCTTATTGCTTTTATAAGCAAATCAAGAATAAATAATAATTATTATATAATAGTTGTAAATACAGCAACTAATTAACGAATTAAGCAATTAAATGCTTTGCTATAAATAAGCTAGCTGAACTGGCTCGCTTCCAAAGCAACAATGCAAGAATGCAGCTTTTTTTTTCCAGAGCAGATGAAATTTGAATTATTTTTAGTTGCTGTATTTATCCTAGTTATTTTGTAACAAGGACGCTAGCAAAAGCATTTAAATAACGAGTATAGTTAAATGGTATAACTTCTACCTTCCAAGTAGAAATTATCAGTTCGATTCTGATTACTCGTATTTATAAAAAATTTGAGCATATTTATAATATAATATATAGGTATTTTTTATAAAATATATAAAGATATTAAATTAAAATATTTTACATTTTATAATCTCATTAATATTATTATTATTTTTTATATTCTAATTGTCAATTTTGACAGCATCTTTACTCGTTCTGTATTTACTAATTGTTATTATTTCTAGTAATTTATAACAAGCTGATTTATTAGCAAACGGTGCCAGGACAGAAGAGCATTAGCAAATAATGCAGATATTTATTTAATAATAAACGCTAGATTTAAATTTTTGTATCTGATAGTTAAATTGTAAATATAAAATATTTTATAATAGGTCAGGTCAATTAAATTTAAAAAGCAGAGATTTTTCTTTCTTAGATAAGCTCTTTAAAGACTTAAATTTAAAACTTGCAGCATTCGCTGCTTTCTAACTTAAAAAAAGCAGTTTTCTTGTAACTTGCTTAGAAATAACTAGAAGCTAGCAATTGATTAATAGTAGACAAAAAAAAATTAAGAAATATTACTTGCTTTGCAACTAAAATTATGCCTCAAATAATTCCTTTTTATTTTGTCAGTCAAATTTTTGTAACATTTATTTTATTATTTAGTGTTATTTATGTACTTTCTAAATATATTTTACCTTTAAATTTATTTTCTCAAGTTATTAGAAGCTATATTATAAAATTAACAAATAAAAATTAAATTTTTTTAATTAAGCAATATTTATTATAACCCCCTTGCTTTGCTAAAAAAATTCACCTATTTCAATAATTTTAAAAATAAAATCAACCGAGGAAATTTCTAAATAAAAGTATCGATGATGATATAGTAATAACATTATAAACAATAAAAATAAATAGTAATTTAAAGGGATTATTAAGGAACAAAAAAGCAAATTTACAAAAAAGGAGGTAAATACCAAAAGCTTTATTCTGAATTTAGGAATTGGTTTGTGTAATTAATAAGTTTATTATTAATATAGCAAATTTATTAGTAAGCGATCCTAAGGTAAATCTTATCTATAATATACTTCCTGAAGTAAAACATTTTATGTAAGGAAAGGAAAGGAAATCAACCGAGACTCCGAAAGTAATGGCGAGTGAAATCGGATTAGCTTTAAATTTATTGTAATATAATTATGAAAATAACTTATTATTAACTTGAAATTATCTTCTTATTTTTAATTTAAAAATATTTAATTTAAATATTATTTAGTTTTCTTATTCTTTATTTTTTTTCTAATTTTTTAATTCAATACAAAATATAAATTTAATTATAAGTGTGCTTAGTTTAATTAAGAAGACAAAAATTATAGTAGTAAAATTTCATGTAATTTTTGTACAGAATAAGGTTATACCAGTCCTGTAGAGTTAATAACAATAATCATGGTCTAGACTTAATTATTAACTTATTTAGTTAATAATAATTTTGTAGAACTAGAGTGAGTACAATGAGAGATAACTTGTTGGAATATAGGGGAACCATCCTCTAAAGCTAAGTATTGTAAATTTAGCGATAGTGAAAAGTACTGTGAAGGAAATTTTTGAAAAGTTAGTAGTAAACTAGGTGAAATAGATTGTGAATTAGTAATTCTATAAGCAGTCGAAATTCCAATTTTTTTATATAAAATATTTAATTAAGGAATGACGGCGTACCTTTTGCATAATGGGTCAGCAAGTTAATATAAGTAGCAAGGTTATTTACCCCTAGCGAAAGCGACTGGACTAATTTAATAGTGTTGGGCAAGTTACTTATATTAGACCCGAAGCCAGGTGATCTTACCAAAATCAGATTGTAAAGGATCGAACGGGTGAATGTTGCATAATTCTCCGATGAATTTTGGTAAGCGGTGAAATGCTAATCTGACCTGGTGCTAGCTGGTTTTCTACCGAAACATATTTTAGTATGATATCTTTCTTTAGATTTATGGAGGTACAGCAAGGCGATTCCCAACAAGTTTAATTAATTTTTAAAATTAAATGCGTTCAGGTTGCGGGGATTTAATAAATCTTACCTTTGGAAGCGAATCTCGGAATTACATAAATTGATGATAGATATTCAGACTGTTCATGCTAAGTTGGACAGTCAAGACGGAAACAGCCGAGAACACTGATCAAGGTCCCAAATGATTGTTAAGTGAAAATAAGGACGTAGCAATATCTAATACAGCTGTGAAGTGAGCTTGGTAGTTGCTACTTTTAATGAACGTTTGTAACAACGCATCAGCAGTATTATTATTTAATAATAAATAATAAAGGATAGTAGCGCCGAAAATTTAACGGGTCTAAAACAATCAACCGATATCGTGTTGGTTACTTTTTTATATTTAAATAATATAAAATAAAAAAAATATATTTTTTTTGTAATCTAGGTAGTAGAACATTCAGTTTAACTGTTTATAAAATAGTGTTTCATTATTTTTTAGGTTACTGAAGAGAGAATGCTGACATGAGTAACGTAAAAAATTTCTATAATGAAATTCGCCGAATACGAAAGGGTTGCAAATAGAAAGGTTAAACCGTTTTGTTTTAAAGCGGCCTCTAAGGACCATAGCGAAAGCTGTGGCTGATGAGTAAAGAATAGAAAGTCCACCTGCTTAAAGTGGGCCAGGAAAATAATATTCATATATTATTAAATTAATAATTACTAATTTAATAGATACTACCGTACCCTAAACCGACACAGGTTCGTAGGTAGAGTATACTAAGGCGCAGAGCTAAAAGTTGTTAAGGAACTCGGCAAATTCACCTCATAAGTTTAACGATAAGAGGTACCTTATTTTATATAAAATAAGGTGGCACAAAATCGGAGGCCCCGACTGTTTACTAAAAACACAACACAGTGCAATCATGAATATGGTAGTATACTGTGTGAAATTTGCCCGATGCCATTAATATAAGAAAAGTTATGGGTTTGTTTTATTTAAACAATACTGTGACCTATCGAAAATCTGGTTAATAGCGGTCTTAACTATGAGGATCTGTTTAAAAACCTACAGGGTCCTCAAAAAACTCGATGATATGCTGGAATCTCCTAAAGCTTTAAATAATTTAACTATTAAAGTTAAAAGTAATAAAATTAAAGATGAACAATGGACAATCAGCAGGGAATATTAAAAGGGAAAAAATAAATATGGAATATATATATTTGTTTATTTATGGGTCAGCAAGTTAACTGTTCTAGCTGTAATTACAGCTGCAATATTTTTCTTGGTTAGCAGCATTCGCAGCTGTAATAAAAAAATTAAATAGCATTTATTAAATGTAACAAAAATGATAAAATTCTTTTTTATTTGACAAAAATAAGAAATATTAAAAATCCTTCATATTTATTTTTTCTAGGTGGTTTTGTTGAAGGTGAAGGATCTAACTCTGTATCTGTAACTATTCATAAAAATTTTAAATTTGGAGTAAATATTCAACCTGTTTTTAATGTTAGCCAACATAAAAACGGTTTAGATATTTTATACTCATTTAAGGAACTTTTTGGAAATTCAGGTTCAGTTGTTGAAAAATCAGGATCTCCTGATATTCATGTTTATACTTTAAAGGGTTATAAACAAATAATAAAATATGTTATTCCTTTTTTAGAAGCTTATGTTCAACCATTTGGTTGTAAAAAAGAAGAATTTACTATTTTTAAAAAAATAGTAATATTATCTTCAGAAGGAAAACAGAAATATAAAGATGATTTAATTGATATGGTTAGACTTGCTTATACTCTACAAGGTAAAGGTAAAACCAGAAAAAGAGAGCTATCTGAAATACTTGAGATTATTGAAAATAAGGAATTATATTTTAATAGCGCAGCAAAGATATAATTACAGCTTGCGAAGCTTGCTATTAAAATTTTAAAGATTCCTGTTCCTATTATCTAAAACTTTTTAATTTTTTTGAAATAAATATTTATATTTGTATATATTAAAACAATCACCCCTTGCTTTGCAACGCACTCTTATCTATTAATAATATTTTATATTATAAGCTTAGTCTTTAATTGTATAATTTATATTTAATGAAGATATTGAAAATATATAATAGCCCTCAGAGACTAGATAATCGAGCAAATATTATTATTTGATGATATAGTCCAAACTACTTAGAAATTAGTAGAATAATATAAAGCCTAAGGTAGCAAAATCAATTGGCCATTAAATGTGGTCCGGTATCAATAATGTAACGATGGTCTCACTGTCTCTACAACTTGCTCAGTGAAATTGAATTACGCGTGAAGATGCGCGTTGCCTCCAGGGGGACGGGAAGACCCTATGCAGCTTTACTGTAGTTAGTTATCACATGAATCTAGAACAATTTCGTTTAATAGTGAATAGGTAAGTCGAATGACTAATTGTGGAAACCTTAAAAACAAGATTGGGTTTATATTTACCTAAAATTTAAAAAATATAGGGATAGTTGACTAATTGGCAGTTTGACTGGGGCGGTCGTCTTTAATAGAGTAGCAAAGTACATCCAAATATATCAAAATTAAAAAAAAAAACTATTTTAATACAGAAAATAGCTTACTTAGAATTATTTTAAAGTAAGAAGAGTTAGCTTCTTAAAATAAATTTTAAATATTAACATGAAATCTTTAAGGTATAGCTAGAAATTGAATGGAGATCAATTAACCAGTGAAGGGTTATGCAGGGCTCAATGGCGATAAGCATGCTTAACTGAAAGACTCAAAAGTCACACAGATACGCAAGTAGGGCATAGTGACCCCTCGCTATAGTATGGGATAGACGGGGATCAATTAATAAAAGTTACGCTAGGGATAACAGGCTGATAGCCTACGAGAGTACACATTGTCTAGGCTGATTGGCACCTCGATGTCGACTCATCCTATCCTCCGGGGGAAGAAGCTTGGAAGGGTTCGGCTGTTCGCCGATTAAAAGGGTACGTGAGTTGGGTTTAATACGACGTGAGTCAGTATGGTCCCTATCTTCTGG
>Ga0307517_10000654_pt1 | contig 59513 bp, 82 predicted proteins | sample 23_EM_MG_FD_194515 | JGI IMG/M metagenome (GOLD analysis project Ga0307517, IMG submission 194515) | Populus trichocarpa ectomycorrhiza microbial communities from riparian zone in the Pacific Northwest, United States - 23_EM | ecosystem: Host-associated > Plants > Roots > Unclassified | place... | reverse complement strand
AATTTTCGGACAAAGACCCGCCAAAAGTGCCCTCAAATACCCAAATTTCTGGACACAGATTTGATGATTTTTGGGCCTCAAATACCCAAATTCGCGGACACCACCCCTCGGGAGCTTCCCGGGGCCTACAAGGGCTCTGCTTGTACAACATTTAGGTTCGCCTAAATCTAGAAAGGCGCGTTACGCGACTTAACCGGTCACGTGAACAACGCGTCAGAAAAAATATGTAGTGTCTCTGACTCGCTCGACGCTCATCCCATCTACCTTATGCGACCGTGAATTTACTCTAGAAAAATGTTCAAACGCGCAGGGGCCACCTTGAAGCCCCATTTCCGGAGGGTTCACACTCACGCGGGTCAAAACAACGGGAAAGCCGTTATTATTTCTACCGTGTTGGCAAGCTCTGCTCTTTGGTACTCAACCTCACGGGCGGTGCATAACGACGCAGATTTGCGCCCTGCTAACGCCGATAAGCCTAGAAGTACATTTATTTCACCCAAGCCGAGCGAGTCAAATCTGCTTTATACACTGGTATGGGGGTCAAATAGGTAAGGCCCTCTCCCACTCCCCACTGGATATACACGAAACAGTTCTACAGGGATAAAATCCTCTCACCTGAAATATCATCGGACGAAAATCTGCGAACGCCCACAGTTGCGAAATGGCTGGACGGTGTCGCGTTACGTGATTTGCAGCTACACCAAAAACATGCAGCTTGCATCGATGCTCGCGGAGATGTGTACCAATGGGGTGAAGGATTTTTTGGCGAGGCCTCCAAGGCTGTCCGTTCTCCGAAGCTCACATTGAGAAGCAAGGTTCGCTTTTTTGCGTCGTCAGGGGAGGTCGGAGGATTAACGCAAAATGTCTCTAGAATATTGTTCAACTCCAACTCACAGACGAGAAGCTTTATGCGCTCTCTGCATCTGGAAGGGTTTATACAATTGCTACGGATGTATCCCAACAAGACCTTCTCGCGGGGTCTCCTACTCCTTCCAGTGACTCGTGGTGGGGTACTGGATGGCTTTGGGGTGAAGACGAGACTGTCGACTTCGCAGAGCTGTTTCCTTCCGAGAGTCTTGGGTGGGGAGAATCGTGCGCGTTTTTTTTGTAGGCATCATGGCACACCCTAATTCCTTGCAGTTTCACCTCGATTGCTGCCGGCGACAACCACTTGCTCGCACTCACATCACAGGGTCGCGTCTATGCTCACCCCGTAAACAAACAGGCCAACCATTACGGGCAACTAGGCTTCCGCAAATTCTCCATACCTGATCCTTCTGCAGCCATCACCAAAGGAAATTCTCACCTGCATGTAGAACTCATTCCCAAAAGTTTGGCGGATCCGTTTATCAACAGTTCTCGTGCAGCTCGCGCGACATCGACAGTCTTTGCATCCGATAACCTTTCGAATGTTGATGACAAGAGCATACGGTTTTGCCCTCATCTATTCGAAATCCCTGTCTTGCGTGGTGTAGAGGCTGCTGAAATCGCTGCTGGAGGCAGATCAAGTTTCATCCGTACATCGAATGGCCGCGTTCTGGGATGGGGCGCCAATGAATATGGGTTAGTCTCGTTTAAATGATGGCCGACCCTTTCATTGAATGACTTTTTGCAGGCAAATTGGGCTTGGGAATAATGTCGCTCTTGACACTATCACTGTCCCAACAGAAGTTATTCTGTGGCGATTTACCCCGAACGGTACCCGTAGCAAGTGCTTAAGTGTGAAGGCTGGTATGATCTTTTTACAAATTTTGGTCCTTCGTTAATTAATCTCAATACAGGTGGAGACTTAACTGCCTTTACTGTGGCGCGAGATGGAGACAAGACCCGCAGTACAGTCGACTTGCTCATCTGCGGTAATGGCCAATACGGCGGACTTGGAAACAACACCTACACGACGGTCCAGGGAAATCCCTTGAGGGTGAAAAGTCTCAGTGGTCTATTGCAATGTGGGGACCTATATTTTCTATCTGAATTCCAGTTTTGAAGGTGATTTTCTTTCCCCAGATGACGATCGCATTAAGGCGCTTGAGCCAATCAAACCCGAGGAGATATCCATTTCTCCCACCGGACATATCCTCCTAGCCTTGAACTCCTCGGCTGACTCGGGAGGAGTTGGAGGACAAGATCTTATGGTTTGGGGAAGAAATCGTGAATCCGAGCTGGGTAATGGCAAGAAGGCGAGCCTCGTAATTCCTGCCACTGTGGAATCTCCCGACGGAGACAGAGTTATGCTCATGACGAAGAAAGCAACGGAGGTGAGAGACCTACACGGTAAGGTTTGGAAGCGCGGAGTCAAGGTCGAACAACATGCGGTTGCTGGCTATGAGTGCAGTGCGGTGTACTGGAAGATTGAGTAGCAGAAGATTTTTTTAGTAATTTATGAATTTCCTATTGTAGAACTCCCCCATCCAAGCTTTGTTTTACCCCACCACCACACCTCATCTTATGTAAAGTTTCTGGGTTTCACTCTGTCGTTCTTTTTATCTTCGTAACCAAGAGGGTGCGTATCATCCCTCAAGGCAACCAATGAAAATAAAGGCCGCTGATTCGCCTTGAAACCCAGCAGCTTATCATTTGACTACCTTGGTTATCTCTGTCGTAGTGTCGGCACGCAACATGGCTGGGCCATCCTTGTCCTCTTCTGATCAACTCTTCTTGCTTTCACCAAGCCTTTCAGCCTCAACGTCGTCGTATGACTTGGTTTCGAACTGTTCGCGCTCTTCTACCGCCTCTCAATCTTTCCATCTGGTATCTGAAGAAGACTCTGGCGACGAGATTGTATGGAGTATCTCAGACTTATCCATATCATCAGACGACGATTATGTAGCCCCCTCTCCGACCCAGGCTACTGGCATCCCAAGCCCAGTCGGAGGAGAAGGTTTAGAACCCAATACGCCTGTGACGGCTCCTGGCAGGTCTTTGGAATCCCAGATGACCGCCCTGAGCTCTACTGCGATTCGACCCCCTCGGAGGGAGACGGTGAAAGTCAAATCCGTTCCAATCCGCTCGCCGGCATCCCCTAAGGCTTCTGGGAAGCAGAAGCACGGGAAGAAGAACAACGGCCAAGCTCGTCCTCCAACCGAGGTATATCCATCACCTCCGCAAACGGCAAAAGCGCAGAAATCAGCTGCTGCCGCACCAGCCACCCCTAGCCCAAGGGTACCTCCCAAGGCTTTGGATGAGGATACCTCGGGACTTGGTGCTAGGTCAATTGTAGACGATTATTCAGACAAGCAATCAATTATTTCCTACGAGGACAACGAGTCTGTTGGGCTTCCCACTTTATACGAAGAAGCTTCGACGTTCATTTCCTCGTACGTCCTTTTCGATTATTTCCTATCATCACGAGGGCTCATTATCTCTTTTTTTACAGCTTCCTGTCGAATCCAGATGCCAAGACCGACGCGGTCTGCCGTTTGGCTCTTCTACAATCTCTTATTATCGAACTCGGCCTCGCTACGCCCTCATTGCCCGACTCTCTGACGGCTGCAAAGGCGTTTCTCAAGTCTCGCGCGTTCCTAAACATTCGAGAGTACATCGCTGTGCGCGGGCAGGGCCCCGAGGCTGTGCAGCGTGCGATGTACCCCAGCAAGAGCGCGCTTATTAAAGATATCAAGAAGAAGAGGAATTCGGCCTCGCTCAAGTGGGTCAAACAGAACGGATTGCAAGTCCTTTTGGTTGGGTGGATGCATTAATTTATGCATCCTTCCGCCGTCGACGCACAGGGGACCGTACACCGAAATGCTTGCTGTTGGAGATATTGATTCAGAGCGCATAATGAGATGGTGATAATAATTTATTATGTGTAAGTTTTTATTGTGTGTATGTATGTCCCTTCTCCCACATCCAAGTTTTTTTGGGGTGTACATTTTGCAACCCAGTCGCCTTTTTTAAAAATGTTTTGCTCGCTGCTCTCAGCCTCAAGTTCACCCTGTACTTTTTTATGTATTCGCCGACCTTCGGGTTGATCTCCTGCCGTTCATTTGCACCACTTTCTTGTTGTTTGCTGGTTTGCTAGTTATTGTAATCGCGCACATACGTTGAAACCGAGTATTTTCTTCTGCACGGGCAAAGAAAAAAAAAACATTTGTAGGAAAATTCGAGCTCGTGAAAGTTGTCTAAACAATGTACGAGTGTAATAAGTCAGCAGGAGGTGCTGGGTTTCTTCACGCAGTGAAAGAAACAGAAGACAACGGCAATAAGGACTGAAGGTTCCCACATGATCTGCCTTATATAGAGAGGATACACGGTCACTGAACGCGTCAAATTAAGGAGCAAGGTAATTCGCAATCCTCAACGGGTATATAAGTCGGACAAAGGGTGGAGGGGTGTAGGGCGAGAGCGTATGATAAGTAAGCGAGGGGAAAAAAAAGAATGTAAAATAAGAGTTGGAAGCAATCCAATATCAATTGCGGCAATCGGGTGTGTTAGGTACCCAAATCAACCAGGCCGCTCCTATCCGGTTTCCCTAAAGTCAGAAATAATCATTCATAAGTGATGTTAAACGTTGGCTCCAGCGACGGCCATGCCTCCGAGCTGGACGAAGACTTGGGTAAGATCGGCGAGGTTCTTGCCTTTGGCAGGAGTGCCACTAGGAGCCGTAAGCCCGGGGGTGTCAACACTAGCAGAGCTGGAAGCTGATGACGATGCACGGCTGGAGGACGATGCCTTGGTGGAGGAAGTGGTAGGGGTCGGAGTGGAGGAGGTGGTTGGCTTGCGGGTAGTGGCAGGTACCGGGAGAGGGCGCCAAGTGGAGGTTGCACGCCAGGTGGTAGTTGGCTTGGGAGCGGGAGGGGGAGGAGGAGCGGCATCAGTGAACTCCCATTCACCGTAGATAATGCCCACAGATTGAGGTGCGAAGAAAGTGAAGAGACCTTCCGTGAGATCAAGACCGTTAGGAGGGCATCCGGGGCACTGTAAACACTGAGTAAACAAAGGGTTCACGGAAATCCATCAAAACAATGACCCACACTATCCGTGACAGTAGCAGTCGTGGTCCTTCCATTATAGGACATCCTGATCGTCTTGAAGCACATGCTTCCCTTGTTCATTTGCTAAACGAGCCATATTAAATCTCGAGAAAATGCCAAAGAAATTTAGGAAAGGGTATGTACCGCCATGTTCATTGCAACCGTCTATGTTATTGATAGTTAGTGAGGGAGAGTACGGAGAATGTTTTCGAAACATACAAAATCACTGTTCTTGTGGAACTGTCCACAAGATCCTCTGTGTACAAAGCCAGCATTGATGAGAGGACAAAAAATCGGGTGGGGGAGGGTACTAACGCATTACCAGTCTCAACATTATAAAACGACCATCTTGCACCGGTGACCCGTTTGAAAAGATCGACATCGCCGTCTGCGCGCCTGGCAACACTGTGGCGGTGGTGGTTGCGGTTAAGAATGGGATTCCCATGGTAGCCTAGGGTGATTGGGAGGGCGAGGGCCAGGAGGGAAAGGTTAAGAAGGTTTGCGAACATTTCGTAGGAACTCTAGGTATGTATGTTAGAAATGAGTGTGTTTGTTAAGAGAGTGGGTCGCCTCAGAGCGAAGCAGGGCAGGGAGCAGGGGCACTTGTTGACCGTTGATAGGAGAGAACAGTGGACTGTTTGTTTTTGCTTGACGACGAATGGAATTTGCCGGACAGGAACCACTACCCCTGAAGAAATAACGATTTAAATTGCTTGGCTGTATGCTATGCCAAGTATGAACTATGCGAGAACTTGAAGTGGTGGTTATGTGAATGATACTATGCTAAGTATGAACTATGTGAGAACTTGAAGCGGTGGTTATGATGAATGATATGCTATGCCAGACCGATAATGACAGAGAGAGAGATGAAAGGCAGCTTGAAGTATAAGAGAATGAGAGGTTGAAGGGTCACATCATCCTTCTTGTTCTATATGTGATTTGCTGGATGCGCCTGGCATTCCAGATGATTCTAAGCACCGGATGACGGACATTTGGATTTATGTCTTCCAATTCGAGAGAACGCGAAATCAAGTCGAGGCAGAACCACTTCCGCCAGAGAAAGCGATTCCACCAACCTGGATCAAGACTAAATACATTTGCTCGAGGTTGTTGATCTGCGGTGGACCAGCTACGCTGCTCGCAACGGCCGCAGCGCTTGTGGATTTCGAAGCTGATACCAGAGTCGGAAGAGCGGACGAGGAGGCCGCGGAACTCGTGCTGGTGTGCGTGGTTGTTGGAGGGGTAACGGTCGGCTTTGGGAGCGCAGTTGTCTTCGGTGGAGTATATGTGGGTTTAGGGGGTGATGCAGGGGCTCCTCCTCCAAAGGTCCATGAACCTTGCAACACACCCGCAGATTCGGAGGCAAAGAAATCAAAGAGTCCGCGGGAGAAATCCAACCCAGCAAAGGGACAGCCGGGGCACTACGCATGATATAAATAATAGCTCGAGAAATAACGTTAGGAACCAACCTCGTCCGCGACTTGAGCCGAGGTACTCTTCCCATTAGCCGTGATGGTGATCGTTTGGAAGCAATGGGCACCGCCAGCAAATTGCTAGATAGTCTGCATCAGCATATAAAGCTCACAAGGTAAATAATTTGGAACATACTGCAGAGTTCATGGCCACAATCTACAGGCAAACTGTCAATAAAAGCATAGAAAAAATGTGAAAGATAAGATACTCACAAAGTCTCTGTTTGAGTTGACCTTTCCACAGGCACCCAGTCCAGCATCATAGAAGGTGAACCTCGCTCCATCAAAGCGCTTCTCCAGAGCTCTCGAGGTGACATTCTGTTCAATAGAGTCCCCGGCTAAAGGAGCGCGAACGGGGTGTCTTTTGTTCCACACCGGGCTGTGGGAAGCGACAAAATTCGCTAGAAGCGCGAGAGAGAGAAAGAAAAGAGAGCGCATCCTGGACGACCAATAAAGCCAGACAATTATTTAGATTCGCCCCTTTCTTTGAGGAGAGATCCGGGAGAGATGTAGAGAGCGTGGTGGAGAGAAAAGTTCGTGTCTTCGGGGTAACGGTGGAAATAAAGAGTGGATAGTGCAAATTTTCTGGGGTGTGAAAGAAAGAGAGAATGGTCGTGACGGCAAGGCCTGCAGAATTATATTTAATTTCTGACAGAAAGGGTAAAGAATTACCTTTATGTAAAAAATATGTTTCCGCTAAAAATAGCTTTTGCTTGCCCCTGACATCCGGTTGGCAATTCCATTGTCCGTCAGCCGTCCAAGTAGCGCTCTTGTCCGCTAGTAAATCTTCAAGAGGAAATAAGATGACCGATATAAATCTTTGACGGTCTGATCGCTATAAATGGCGACGAAACTACCAGACAGGAAATGGTGGTGGAATGGTGGCGATATTGTCGAACAAGGGTACATAGTCGCAAAAGAAAGGGGGTGATCGTAAAAGATCTTGTACAGGGAGTAGAGACAACGAATATAGACGACAGCATGGCGTATTCCGTGCCCCCCGGGCCCCCCCGTAAAGAGAGGTGAATACAAGGTAAAAACAGCACCGCAAGGCAGCTACGGTCGCACGGGCCATTCAAGCTCAACCAAGAACACCAACGCAGATAGCAAGTGTTTCTTACGGCAGACTGGCGGAGTATTTTGAGCTCATTATCGAGGGCTGTAATTGACATTACTTACTCCAGTAGAAAACAAGGAAAAAATCTAAATATCATACCTTACGATGATTCTGGAACTGGAGCATTTTCCTCAAGCCATTTACGGACCTCCTTCTTCGTCACCATCCCGAAAACCCTTTGAGTTTCTTCTGGGGTTCTCCGCCTGTAAAGGCGCATGATATGGCCACAGACGCTCCAGACATCTTCCCAGTACGCATCAAACAACTCCCACCAACACACCGGAGGCGTTGAGGGAAGGGGAATTCCGAGGTGTCGCACCGTTAACAATATGGCGGCGCAGACAATCGTTGGTATTTGGTACAAGGCATAAACAGGAGTCTGGTGCCTACGAGAGTGAACATTTCACAACATGAGCATAAGGAGAAGAAGAAAAAATAACGACTTACGCATCATTGAGATAGCCCCAAGCTCGCGTGCAAGCATCCGCCCGACTTGTCAACCCCAGAACCTGCAAATAGTTGATCAGTGTTCCATAGGGCAACACGACGTGCACATTAAACCCCAGGCGTTTCAGAATCTGCATTTCGGCCAGCACAAGCGCATCCTTGAGATCGTAGAATGTTGACCCGAAGTACGACATGGGGTAGTAGTGGAAGTCCTGGTCGGCCTTGGAGCCTTGGGAATGCGCAGCACGTTGCAGGAGTAGGTCATACACATTAACGAGGTCTCGCATCCGCAAAGGACATTCTTCTAGCTTTGAAGCTAGATAAAGAGCACCCATGCCGACGTCCTAAGATATTTACGTTGAGAAACCATCTTGGATAGTGTAATTTGAAACTCACCCCGACGCCAAATTGCTTCATGGACGTGACATACCAGAAGCGTTGAAAAAGAATTTGAGCAGCGGCGACTGCTACCTGTTTTCTTTGACAACTGTTAATTGATCTGTAAGACGGTATTGCAATGGTCTCCTTACTGTTTCAACAAAATCCCGGCTTGGTGGATGAGCTTACAACCATAAGCCCGCAGATCTTCTTCCAATTCTGCCGGAATCCCGTCTGCTCTCGATGGGGTTTTCTCGATCTGCGTAAGGGAGGCCAGTGGGTAGAGAGTGGCAGCCATAGATGAGGAGACAGTTGGGTTCGGATTTGATCAAGTGACCGCTTTTGTTTATGCCCTCATGTCCGAGCATATCATATTTGTGGGGTTTGAACAGGTATCGTGCTTTTATACATGATCTCTACATATAAATAAATAAATAAATGGGAGTAATGCCGACAGTATATACTAAAAAGGACAAGGATGAGGCCTCAGGCAGCACGCCGTATAAGTTATTCCATGGTTTACATGGAAAGATTCTTCTTCGATGAAAAAAGAAATGTCAAAATAGTAATAATGTTATGATTCACGAGAGCCACCAGGGCTGGCTTCCCGTGCGACGTTTGAATAATCGGTAGTTTGTTGCAGAGGTCCTCCCGAATATGTACTTGTCGATTTCTCCTCGTCCTAGATAATAGTCCGAGTCAACACAACCAGCAAGGTCAAGAAAGAGGGCACGTACCCGGTATTTTTCAGCTCGAGAATTCGAATAAGCATGCGATACCAGTGGTGAGCTCGCGCGCTCGTCGAATGGCCCTGGTTGGAAGCTATTTGATGTTGGCGGTCTGGCCATCCCATACGCAGCGACGTAAGCAGCTGATGGTGCCGTGTGCAACCTTTGACGGCGTCGCAACCACCAGAGGAGAAAAGCGCCAATGGCCGCAAGGAATATAACCCCACCGACAACACCACCAGCAATTGCACCTGTATTATTACTTTTCTTCAAACTTCCAGAACTTGCTTGATCAGTAGCTTGGTTGGCAGCGAGGGTTGCTGTAGCTTGTGTAGCTTGTGAGGCAGTTGTTGAAATGTCATCTCCATGGGGTATATTAATAGGAGAGGCCGAGAAGCTAGAAACTGAGGCTGTGTTGTCAGTTGTCGAGGATGAGGATGCAGCTGATGTTGTTGCGAGTGCAGCTAGTGTCAATGCAGCGGCCGATGCAGTGGTCGATGTAGATTGTGGTTGGTCCGATGACGCGAGAGCTTGAGCAGAAGTTGGATCGTACTTAAACTCTGTCTAATTGAAAAGTCGGCGATTAACATTTTAATGCAAAAAAAAGTGGCCTGACATAGATGTTGAAAGAAAGCGCCCAGGTTGGAATCGTAACATTGGGGTGGGGTCGACGACTAGGTTTCATTCCTTTAGTTAAGGTTGGTTGGAAGGGGCACGGGGCAACGCACAGTGTTGGGAAGGCCGGAGAACATTTGTGGGACCAATCTTGCCACCTTTGCAAAGTGAAAGACGTTATCAAATTCAAGGCTTTAAGTTAGGAGACTACGGGGACATACGAGTCGAATGTACCACCCTGGCAATTCGCGCATGCAGAAACCAAGGCATAAACAGGGCCGGAACAGGTGCAAGAGTTTTGAGTGTCGCTTGTCGGTGGAGGGTATGAAGCCTGCGGGGAAAGCGGCTGCAATGGTGGTATTCCTAGGGGGGAAAATGTAGGCTCTGCAACTACACAACAGGCTCATGATGAATTCACCTCTACCGTAATCACAGACCTGGATGAGCTTTGAGGCCACTGCACACGGGTCCATGCCTTGCGAATTCTTAGCCTAAATCAAGAAAGTGGTTCTTAGCCATTCAGTTTATGGGTGTCCAGGGATGCGAACCCAATCATAGTTTGGTAGGCAGCTGGCGGCAGCCATGGTCACGGATGAACCACTCAACGGGGGCACGGGGGCACAGGGCGCTACGTCGACAAAGTGGTCTGCTGGAAGGAACAAAAAGACATCTTCACCCTACACGAGTTTTAGCCAATTCGCATGGAATTTAGGCGCAACAGATTCATCAGCTTTCATCAGATGGCAGATGGGAACAAAAAGGCGCCGAGTCGCACGCCGTTCGCAGTTGGATAACATAACAATCAAGGGTGTTTGATTGTTGCTATCCCATGAGTATAGCTCTCGAGTGAACAAAACGGCGAAGACTGCTAGGAATAAACCAAGTAATGATCGTTGTGTTGAACTCTGGCTTCCTAGGGAAACAATAGAAACAATTCGCATGTATTGTGGGAAGTTGGAAGCAATGTTGGAGGGGACGAAATCAAAGCATCTGGGAATCATTGATATCAGAATCCGTGGGAAATAATTTGTCAGACTGTACAGTATAAGCCACCTGCCCAGATCGTTGCTGGAGACTGTGACCAAATTATCGTCGTCCTCAAGATTCTCAATGGCCCCGTCCACCACGTACGTCCGTCTCGTTTCTGTGTTGATACCAAAGGTTGACCCATATCCATAGCGTCCCGAGTGCTTCGGTTAGTCGAAATTGTGGTTCTTTGGGATTCGTTGCTGATTAGTGGGCTGGGATCTACTTAGGCTATTGAAGTCCCGGAGACTCTCCTCAAGAAAAGAAAGCAAAACGAAAAGGCACGGGAGGAACGCCTTGTCGCCGCGTCTGCTGCTCGCAAGGTGTGTTCATGTTCATTTTTTCCTTTGCATTTGGTATATTTTGCATTTGTTTTATTTATGATGAATACGATTTCATTCGATGAATGGCTAGCACCTCGCTATGTTGCCGCTCAATTAACCATCTTTCGGGACTGAACTTTCTATTTGTTGTTTACTTTGAATTCATAAAAACATTTAAACTAACTCGATTGTTACTTTAAAGGCCTCCAAAGCCAAGCGAAAGGTCATCTTCAAGCGCGCGGAGTCTTATGTTAAGGAGTACCTGAACAAGGAGAAAGAGGAGATCCGTCTGAAGCGTGCTGCCCGAACTGCTGGTGACTTCTATGTTCCCGCCCAGCCCAAAGTATACTTCGTTGTCCGTATCCGAGGGTGAGTAAATTCACTACTGATGGTGAATTCCACTGATTCAATTTTCATTCTTAGTATCAATGAAATCGCCCCAAAACCTCGTAAAATTTTGCAACTGCTTCGCCTCCTCCAGATCAACAATGGTGTTTTCGTGAGGGCCACACGCGCGACACAGCAAATGCTCCGCCTCGTTGAGCCTTACATCACATACGGGTATGTCATAAGGATTATTGGGCCACGACCCTTGCTGAAAATTTAACCAGCGAGCCCAACTTGAAGACCGTCCGTGAGCTGATCTACAAGCGCGGTTATGGCAAGGTTGACAAGCAACGCATCCCTCTGTCTAACAACGGTGTCATCGAGGCTAACCTTGGCAAATACGACATTCTTTGCGTTGAAGATCTCGTCCATGAGATCCTCACCGCAGGCCCCAATTTCAAGCAGGTTCGTATCTTATTCTGACATGTTTTCCAGAGATGCTAATACCTTGTTGTCAGGCATCCAACTTCCTGTGGCCATTCAAGCTCTCTAACCCCACTGGTGGATGGAGGACGCGGAAGTTCAAGCACTACGTGCAGGGTGGCGATTTCGGTGACCGGGAAACTAACATCAACAAGCTCATCCGACAGATGAATTAGGGTAGTCGCGATAGTAGCCCTACGACAGACGCATGTTTTTTTACTTCCTTACTATGCCTACGTATGAAATGCATGCCAAAAAAAAAAGCAATGCCGAAGTTTTTGACCGGACCGAGTGACCCAGGTAGTATTTGAATTGGTTGTTGGCCAACTGATTTCTTTATCTCCCCCCAATGCCTGAACGCAATGCGGCCATCCAGCGTCTCCTAACCGCCAATGCCCAGTGGGCTCAAGATGTCACCAGGCTCGAACCCAACTTCTTCGAGCAGTCGGCCAAAGGCCAGAATCCCCATGTCCGTTGTTTTCCGATTGATTACCAACGTCGTCGACGCTGACCTTTCACGTAGATTCTCTGGATAGGATGCGCAGATTCTAGGGTCCCCGACTCTGTTATAACTGGTGCTCGACCTGGAGATATCTTTGTGCACAGGAACATTGCCAAGTATGTTATGGTCTGCTCAGTCACCACCGCTCTTGTTGACCATCGTTCCGCAGTCAACTCCACTTAGATGACCATAACGTCTTATCGGTGCTTAGATACGCCGTTGACTACCTGGGTGTTGAACACGGTGCTTTTTCTCTTATCTATGACCCTCATCACCATCCCAACCGATAACCTTCTCTTCTGCCACCCGGCGTTACTTTTTTTATTTACAGTCATCATCGTCGGGCACACAGAATGTGGAGGCGCTGCTGCTTGCTTGGGGGCTGCCCAATCCCCGGATCTGAATCTCGACGGACCCATTACCACTGTCTCGTCCTTACCGGTGGATTCTGCCCTCAACCGCTGGCTCGAACCACTTACCAGAATCGCCGCTGGCTTACAGCTCTCGTCCATCCCCCACGCCGAGGCCCTTCCGATCGTCGTCGAGGAGAATGTCAAGGCGCAAGTTGAGAACCTCGCCAACACCATTACCATTGGCGACGCCTGGAAGAAGGGTACCCGGAAGGGGCAGGAGGTCTGGATTCATGGTTGGGTTTATGACTTGAACACTGGCTTGTTGAGAGACCTCAACATCTCTCGAGGACCCCCAGGCGCCGCCCAACCGCAATCCCCTGCCCTCGTTCAGTGAATCAGGTTTATTTTGATAAGGAGCATTATGCCCCTAGTATGTTCAGGCAATGACTTTAGATAAGAAACAGCTGTAAGTTCCCAAGTATGACGAAGTATGCAAATAATTGTACATGCAAGAAGAAATATACCATGTGTCATGAATAAGGTCCTTCTTCCATCCACAGCCATGGTCGAAACGGATGCTCCACTCCCCAACCGTCTCTTGGTCCAGATAGCATCCTACAACACAAATTTACAGGGTGTTCTCGGCCTTCCCCAAGATTTGGTCGACTGGTTGGCCCCAACCTTCCAAGTCTCAAGCTTCCTCTTGCGCGAACGGCGCGCCCCAGACATCGTCGCCGTAGGGTTCCAAGAGCTACTTCCATTGCCTCAAGGACGTGCGTTCACCCACCCGTTTGCTGTGCACCCTTATGCCAGTCTAATACGCAGGGACTTTTATTAGTATCCGGACTGTCCAAGGCCGTCATCAACGACCGGGATGCGCTCATCCTCTCGCAAATCGAGGCACACGCGCCTAACAAAGAGCCATACTCTCTCATCGCAAAGGTCGTTAATGTAGGGATTGCATTGCTTGTATATGGCCGCGACGACGGCGTCGCGCGACATGTCTGTGACGTGCAAACCTCGTGGACGGGGTGTGGGATTGGGTACATGGGCAACAAGGGAGCTGTCGGCGTGCGCTTTCGTGTAAGTGGTCCGGAAGGCACAGCTGGGGAGACCTACACGTATGTTTTCTGTATTTTTTGGAGGATATTGACCTCTCAACGTCTTTTCTTTCAAGATTCGTCAATTGCCATTTGACGCCGTTCGACCATAAATTGAACCGGCGTATCGCAGACTACAATCATATTGTCAGAACGCTGTTGTTCGCGCCTAATTCTCAAGGCTCCAAGGTTCCAAGTACACTCTATGAGTCAAGTCACCTCTTTATGTTTGGAGACTTGAACTTCCGACTCGATATACCTCAAACCGATGACCTCTTCAGCAAACGACACACAGAGGAATTCTCTCATGCCATCGAAGACGAGAAAACGAGGGAGGAACTAAAAGAGTTTGACCAGCTCACAATCGAAAGGCGAAAGGGTACTGTCTTTGTTGGTCTCCGCGAGGGTGACTTTTGGAAGTTCAAGTGTAGCTACAAATACAAGTTGGGTGAAGTTGATAAGTATAGGTGTGTTTCTTCTCGTGCTCGGAAACTCTTGTTGTTTCTCATCAGGTTTCTAGCACGAAACGCACGCCCTCCTGGACGGACCGAATTTTGTACGCAACATATACCGATTCCCCCAATACCCCAAATGCGTCCAATATTAGCAACGTGTTGTACACGAGCATTCCTTCGTACACCTCCTCTGACCACGTACGTCATGACTTAACCCTGCTAGCTTATATTCTCGTATTAATCGATGTACATCCAGAAACCCGTGGTCTCTCTTCTCCTCTTACCTCCTCGACCCACAGATGCGCCTTCAAGTGTACCTACACTCGATCTCCCGGCCCATTATAAACCAACACCAGACCCTCGAGCAACTATCAAACGCTATGCAGGCAGGGTGTTGGACCGCATAATCGGAATCATTTGGTGGCTGTTTACCCTTCTCGGGGCGGGTTCGAGCATAATTGGTATCTTCAATTTCCTCCTAGGCCTCGGTGCCTTGCGATGGTGGAAAATCAGACCGACAACTCAGGAAGCCCCCGTGTGATGTGATAGAGTAGTAGTTTGGTATATATGGACGTGATACACAATACATTTTATATAACTAGGATACTTGATGCATTGGATGGAGCCTCTATGTAGGGCATTTTATAATTGCAATAGTAATGAGGTGCAAAAAGAAGGGGTTTGAATTAAAATGACCAGCAATACTGGTGAGAGAGATGTTGAAGGGTGAACCCGAGTGACTGCAGAGCTGGAAACTCGTTGATGGTATATAAGTATAACAGGCGGTCACGGCGGTCTTGCTATGGCATGCCCATAGAGCTTCCCTCTGAGAGAAGACGCAAATGGCGGTGTCTGTGATCGGCCGAAGCTGCTACCTAAATATGGTACTGAACACAAGATGAGTTGGTCACTGAATTTCTATGAATTTCCCGAGAGAAGAGGAGCGCACCACTGTGTCCAAGATAAATACTATGGCCCATTTAGGTGCGGATATTCAAGGGCTGACTGAATAGATTTCAAAAGGGTTTGATGATGTATAGTCATCGTTTGTATATTGTTGCCCGAGATTGAGAGAATAATTATCATCTAGTGGCTCGGCTTTTAGTGGCAGGGAAGTCGTCTGGCTGTGAAGAGGATCGATTTCAGGATGTATGGCTATCTCGAAAACAAATTAAAAATCAGAAAAGCCGTGTACCTTGAGCGGCGAGGTAACTAACCGTTCTCTTTTGAAAATACCGAATTACAGACCAACGGCTCCCCATGTTCCGTCGATTTAGGATCGCGTTCGTACATTCGAGTCAAGTGCACATGCTGTTGTATAGCCTGAAGGTTGTCCTCGAGGGATTTTATGGTCCGCCTATCCTGACGAATTCGAGCGACAAATGTTTTAAGCAGAACATCCAACTCAGACGGCGTCAAGGACTCGTTTGGGGGTAGGACCTGGTTCTGAGAATCTGAAGCAATAAACTCATTCCAGAGAGGGAGCCACTCTCCCCGAAAGCTCAACGTGTTCTGATCAGAGACAAAAATGCCATATTTCGCCAGATTGGCAAAGAAAGAGGAAGGGACCGACGAATCGCGTTCCGAGAGAAGGTTGTCCCGGTCCTGGATCGTCAATGCCAACTGGGTGTGCAAATGATTGTTTTCCTTCTCCAGCGTTTGCAGGCTGGCCGATGTCAGGCGGAAGAGCATGTCATCTGCCTCTTTAGCCTTGCGCAGATCATTGTATCTCCCTTCAAGCTCTGATAATCGATGCCGAGTCTCCTGGAGTTTTGAAGCCTCGATCGCCTGGTTTCTTTGAGAATGCTGTTGGCATTCGTCTGCGTACTGCCTGAGATGATGGAGGCGCATTTGGAGGTCGTGAGTGGCTCTGTCTTGTTCTCGCTCGACTATGGCCATGATCATATCCGTTCCAACTCGTAAAGATGCGAGTGTATTTGGACCTGAATTTTCTGACTGCATGGTGGAAGAGAGGGCATCGTGACAATTGCCGAGTTTCCAAAAGAGGTAAAGGGAAGTCGATAACATAAGCAACACCAGCAACTCTTTCCTTGACAAACTTTCATCATGGCTGCATTGGCTGCGTCGGTTTCTCTTTCTCTTTCGTCTTAATAAAATGTTGATCAATATTATTTAGGCTCCTTCCACAACCCCTCCATGCTCCCGCCGTTTCAGACGATGAGGAAGAAGTTCAGGTGCGGTCTGTAGCGCCGTCGACCGTGGTCATTACTCGCACTGCCATTCCTCCGTACGGTCAACGACTCGGCTGGAAGCCATCATCTTTAGAGGATTTCGGTGCGTTGACTCTACGTTCTATCTTTTACACTCGTGTTGACCATCTCTAGGTGACGGTGGTTCATATCCCGAGTGCCATGTCGCCCAATACCCGCTAGGCATGGGCAAGAAGAAGGTGCGTGTTACATTGCCAGTACGAGACTTGAATACTGACGAAATTATAGGCCTCGTCTGGTAATACACTTGCTCTGCAAGTTGACAGCGAAGGGAACGTTCGGTACGATGCTATTGCTCAGCAAGGACAGCGCGAAGGCAAGATTGTGCAATCCCAATTCAAGGACCTTGTCCCTCTCGCACACCGAAAGGATCTCGACGATAAAGACCGCATCATGGAGCGTCCTTCAGAGGAGGAAGTTCAAGAAACCGCCGACAAGACTCGCGCCGCTCTCGAGAAACTCGTTAATGGCAAGATCAAGGCCGCGCAGCCCAAAAATGTCCCCGATAACCAAGGCAAGACCTCTTTCATCCGATACACCCCTGGACAGCAAAACGGTGATGCTGGGCTAAAGCAAAGGATCATCAAGATGTCGGAGGTGGTCGAGGACCCCCTAGAACCCCCACGCTTCAAACATAAAAAGATTCCTCGAGGCCCTCCCAGTCCCCCACCTCCCGTACTACGAAGTCCTCCTCGAAAGGCTACTGCAGCAGAGCAAAAAGAATGGATGATTCCTCCATGCATTTCAAATTGGAAGAACAACAAGGGTTTCACAATCCCACTGGACAAGCGTCTAGCTGCTGACGGACGAGGGTTACAAGATGTGAGCGTACTCCTCTCCTCATCAATTCTTTCCTAATGGTTTCCCTTTCTTTTTTTTTTCTTTCAAAAAAATAGATTCATATAAACGACAACTTTGCTAAATTCTCTGAAGCCCTCTTCGTTGCCGATCGCCATGCCCGAGAAGAAGTTCGTCAACGGTCATTGATGCAGCAAAAATTAGCGCAGAAGGAGAAGGAATCGAAAGAGGAAAACCTCCGTTTGCTCGCCCAACGTGCACGTGAAGAACGCGGTGGTATCGCCCCCAAACCTACTGCCCAAAGTAAAGCAGCTATGAAGTCCTCTCTGGCTGCTTATGGTAGCGACAGCGGCAGTGACGAGGAGTCTGTGGCATCTGAAGATAGCGCAGAGGATGAAGAATCTCGCAGGATTCGAGACGAGATGCGCCAAGAGAAGAGGAGGGAACGCGAGCGGGAGATGAGGATGAGTAACATGGGCCAGGAACAACGCGCCAAAATGCTGGCTCGTCAACAAAACCGTGACATCTCAGAGAAAGTTGCCCTTGGTCTCGCAAAGCCTACAATATCCAAGGAATCGATGCTGGACTCGCGCTTGTTCAACCAGGAATCGTTGTCAGGAAACTTTGCTGATGATGATGCGTATAATCTATACGACAAACCACTGTTCCACGGTTCGAGCGCGGCTGCTGCCATTTACAAGGCAAGAGGCAACATGGACGCGGGGAACGAGGACTCGTTTGGTGGTGGTACGGAAGAGGGCATTGGAAAAGCATTGGACAACGACCGTTTCAACCTCGGTCAGGCCAGAGTTGGTTTCGAAGGTGCGCAAGACCAGGAGATCAGGGAAGGACCTGTGCAATTTGAGAAGGACACGGGTGATGTATTCGGTTTGAATCAATTCTTGGACGAGGCCAAGACAGGGAAAAAACGAGGTTTGGATACTGGAGCGTGAGTCTCTTCCACCGCTTTTGGGATTGTCAGCATGCTAACCCTTTTTTTTTTTTTGGAACAGTGGTGGGTCACGGAAACGACAACAACTGGAGAAAGCTTCAGAGCGAGAGTGATCTCCGTGTTACCTGTATATTACATGTTATTCTTTTGTACTTATCTTTAATGTCAACGCCCGGCCCGATGTTGCCGTCCATGTGGAAAAAAAAAAAGTTGTGTGAATTCTCGACCTGCCACCATGGCCACCCCGTCCACTGAAAAACCACCCGTAAGGGTATCCGGGGTAAAGACCGTCCTCAGTTACACAGGAGTCCCGCCATCCTGGCTCGACAAGCGTCCAAAACTCCCCTCACGAAATTGGCTAATATTCCTTTCTGTCACGTCGTCTGTCATTGGTTTGTACGTATATGACCGACGACAATGCAAGAAAATACGACAGTCATACGTCGATAAAGTCCAACATCTGTCCGAAGTCCCTGTGGACCCATTTGAAAGTCCCCGGAAAGTGTTGGTGCTTGGGGCGAAGTGGCCTGGTGATGAGGACTATGACCAGAGCATCAAGTACTTCCGGAAGTATGTCAAGGTCGGGGCAAACGCGCTCCTCTATCCCGTACGGACTTGCTAAACCCTTTTGTTTAGCCTATTCTCGTCGCAGCTGCAGTGGACTATGAGCTAGTGCCTGGCAAACGACACGGAGACATCGCGAAACGTGTCGCGGAAGATGTTCGTATTCGGAGGCGGTTTGACCTCGGTCTTGACCAAGATTCCGACATAAAAAAGGCTCTTCCGACATACAAAAACCTCGCTGAACAACGCAGACGCGAGCTCGAGGGTGGGATTGTCATTGTCGGTCGCCCAACGTTCAAAGAATTCATGGCCGGGATGTGCAAAGGATGGACGGGGAGCTTGGAAAAAGTCGACCCAGACGAAGAGTTGGCTCGTATCCTGGAAAACGACAACCACTTTGACGAGCCGGAAGACCCTCGGGAATTCGTAGACGATGCACCCTCCCACCCGCCGTCTCGACCATCCCCGATCTCGTCTGCCCAGGCTCCCATTTTTTCGCCTCTCCAAACCCATAAACCCACACCCACACCTCCAATTCCGTCTCCCAAAGGCGCGTCAACGCATGGCCCACCCTCGCAGATACCTCCCTTATCGCCGCTCCTCCTTGTGCCTTTCACTAACCACATTGGACTTCAACAAATTCCTCTCATGATCTGGGGTTTCTTTAATCAGCGACACAAAGTCCGAGCTGGCGCAGAAGCTGGCTATCGTCTCGTCATGAGTAACACACGACCAATCCGAATCCCTGATAACGTCGAGGAACTTCTGACACCCACAATTTCCGACGGGGACAAGACCCATATACCGCAACCCTCACTTGATCTTGGAGACCTCGACTTCGACAAGGATGGCGAAAGCTACGTCAAATCCTCGCTGAGCGCGATGCCCGAAGAAATAGAAAAGCTCCGGACGAAGTATTACGAAACCCTTCCCGCTAAGTTGGCGACCGCTCGAGAACTTACTCGGGGTATTCGCGAGCCCACAAAGGCCGAACTAGAAAACCCACCACCTACAGAAGTCGAGCTGCGCGCAGAGAGATCGAAAAAGGAGCGTAGGTGGCGGGACGACCTGGAAGGATGGGAGATCATCAAACCTTCAACCAACCCACTGTGGGATGAGCGGTTTAGAAATGTTCTGCGAATATTCATCGACCCTCCTCAGGATGAGAGTGAGGTTGATCATACAAAGTCTTCCTGATTTCCCTTTATTTACTATACAACTCCGCAATATAATACACAAAATAATAGGACAAGGTTCTGAGCAAACCGAAAAGCATTACAAAATACTGATACAACCGCTCTGAAGCCATGCATCCAGTTCTGCAAATTCTTCATCTTCTTCACTATTCTCGGCTTCATTAAAGGTTTTGTTACAGGGAATCTTGGGTTTTGATACGGAATGGCGACCTAGTTGAGGCCTTGGGGAAATCGGCCGTATAGGCTGCGAAGGTGGGCTCAATCCCACACTTTCCTTTTGCTTTGCTATTGACTTTGGTGGCTCCGGATGGCGACTTGATGACGCTCTGGGGGACGGCATGATTTCGACAGCATCGTCACTTTCGGATGCAGCCAAAAACAACATGCGTTTATGGACTCTGATTGGACTCTTGGGCGTCTATAGCAGAAGGATCACAACTTCCCCAAGGGCGACAGAACAAAACCTCGACTCACATTCAGTGGTTTGTCATACTTCGCTCGTTTGTTCTTGCCTTTTTGATGTTGCATGGTGTCTGGTAAATGCGAGGAAGCGGGCCCAGTTAATACTTCATCTGGTAGTGCACGAATAAGGTCATCAATATCCGAGACTGGGTAGACAGTATCCGAAGAGCTTGTCGCAGTGTTTATTGGCAAGATCGAGGTTGGGAGGTCGTCCTCAGAATCATCGTACACTTCAGGGATGTCTAAGAGAGAATCTACCACAGGGTCCGCCAGGTCCGTGAAAGATACGCTGAAATCAAGAGGCCGTCGTTTGCGCTTCGTGGGACGAGGAGAATCCAATTTCAACCTCTTTCCTTGAGAAAGTTGAAGATTGGTGGTAACTTGTGCACGTTCGTGGAATAGATCCAGCGCTTCAAGACTCTTGGTCTCTTCTTTAGTCGACGGTTGCGAAGCATGCAGCCTCTGAACTTTTGAAATCGATTTTGATTGGCCGGTTGGTTGATCCTGATTATTCTGAAACTTTCTTTTGGATGCGTGCGGAGGTCCTGAAAGTCCATCGCAACAACTATTCTCCTCTCGTCAGAGAGCGAAGAGTTGACACAAACGGAACCCACCAATAATGCCTGCATGAAGTTTTGTCTTTGCAAGAGTGACTGCAGTCATATCTTCCATCGGGCCTCGCTTTGGTCGTCGAACTGTTCGTGGATACACCACTGTTTTTCTCGTTGATCACGGCATAGTTACCTAAAATTACGTGACCAAAATGGAGGAAATGAACTAAGCATAAGACACACCCTTCAGTTTGGGCTCGGAGGCTTCCTCTATGCTACCACTGTCCGGCCCCATATTCCAAAAATCTGGGTCGTCTTCAAGGCCAATAAGATCCATTTCCTTTACAAAGTAACCCCGTGGATAAGCAGTAAATTGACCGAAGCATAGAATTTCCCTCACCACGGAAGAGAAAGGACGAGTATCCAAGACAGGAAATTCATTCGGCGAAACGCTTGGTTTGTATGAATGACGGCAAGCAGCTCCAGCAATAGTTTCCTTAGAGAGTATTTTTGAGGATAACCACAAAATGATCAAAGCGCAGACTCACGGGCGTGATAATGACCATGATGCTTTGACTTGGTTTCTGTAACTGGGCAGTTACTGTAAACGACTTCCCGCCTCTCAGTGCTTTCGTCCTATATAAGTCACTGTAACGCGTGCGTGGATGTATGGTTAAATTCACTTACGGGATACGGCGGAGGTCGATGAGATCGTTGTCCGAGGTTAGGGTCAAAACAGCCGTCATTTGAAAGGAACGACGCTTCGGTTTCTTTGTCTTGCTGACTAGACTTTCACCCTCTCCCTCCACCACTGCACAAGTGATGGAAAACTCGATTTGGACGGGATTTTTGCCGCCGTCGGACTGAACCTCATTTTCCGTGACGCTAAGGGTGTACTGTGGGTACTCCTTCATAGAGGAAAGCACATCTAAGCCAAATGGGGGACGGCGGTTCAGTAGCTGTGGGATAGATCAGCCAGAGAATGTGGAGAAACCGGCGGTGAAAAGTATCACAGTCTCTATCCTATGCGGAGGTTGCTTTCGTAACTCCCTTAATGAAGTGATGCCATTTTCAGCCAGAACCTAATGGTTGTTCAAGTAATACACTTCTCGTTGTTGTGCGCCATACCTTTATGCTGCAAAATGTGACACCAATTACAATTGAGAGTTTGGTGAAGACTCACGATTTTTCTCCAATGTGTTCGATTTGCTTCAGGACAACAGCTCTGTCTTCCCAAGCTTTCGCCGACAAGCACCGAAGGCTGGGTTGGATTCGGATCAGTAATAAATTCTTCGACTGAATAGGATAGCACTCACAGCTCAAGACCGTATAATATCTGTGCGCCATCTTTCTTCAAAATAGCAACATCTAGCATAGCTGCAGACGGTTAAAGGCCGCAATGAGGATTTCGCATGGTTTCTCATTACCTCGTGAAATTCTTGGAATATGCCTGAAGACGCTATTGGCTTCTATCTGAGGTTGACTATCCACGCTCTTGTACTCTGCCCAAGACACACCGCCCAAGACAGCCTTTGGAGGGAAGGTCAGATGAATATCGAGCTTGTGTTGTAAAAAAAATTCACGAAACTTGTACAAGAAGAAACACCTTGTCGGCAGTTTTCTCGACCTTCTTGACTTCAAAGCGAATGTCTATGTCCCTTTTAAGCTTGTTAAAGGTCTGCACCCATGGTAAGCACCGAGATCGAAAAAAGGAGAAAGGAACGAACAGCCTTCTCCGACGCCCTTAGTTTTACATCTTGAAATCTGTTTAATCTGATGGTGAAAACCGGCCTTCGCTTTTGCTATTTGAATCACACGAACTCGTCTGCCGCAGATATTGTTTCCAACTATAGTTGTTATTTGATTAGCACGATCCATAGCCTAGAAGATTATCTGAAAGGACTAACCATCTCTCGCAAACTTGCGTGTTCGGGCAATGCCAAAATAAGGTCCATCTACCAAAAAATGTGTCGTTCAGGAGGAATCTTGGCCTGAACTGACACTAACTGTAGCCTTCCTAATGTAATACTGCAGAGGACAATCAACCGAAACCCATTTACAAAGATGAGGGGTCTTACTTTACTCATAATTTCTCCGTACTGTGTACTCGCCAGTTCGCCGGAGTCCTTGCCACTTTCGACATGTTCGATGAGGTCTGCTTTCTTCAACTTCGTAACGCTATCCATCACAACCCCATCAATACATTCTTCATATGTTTGGTTATCCTTTGTCCCCAGAGAATAGTAGTTAGGATTCTTCTTCATCCTCTGATAAAGAAATGAGCTGCGTAACCAATTTTTGGCTGAATCAATGTCGGTTATGGTTCCAAGTCCGATTTCCGAGTTGAGGTGTTCCGCCAAATTTATGTGCAAAGAACTTTCAAGGATCGTCTTTCCCTGGACCAGAGCTTTGTACTTTTGCTCCACCTCGCGTTCGCAAAGTATGACTGCAATCCCATCCTTGTCTAAAAGAGAGCGATGTCAACACCAGTAATTTTTTTGCCAACAACAACTTGCCGAACTGTGGCCTTCCCTATGATTTCGTTTTTAATCATCAAGGTCAATCATCGCTTGATTAAACAGACAGAATATGCCTTACCGCACGACCTAACATCTGCATGATATCAAGGTCGGAATATTCTTGACTTTTCCCATTCTGAAAAGTCCGCACACCCTTGATGACAACCATGTGGGCCGCTGGAGGGGGTCAGGCACTTAAAACTTAACCTCGAGGCGATCTTTGAACGTACGCAAGTTAACACCAACAGCCAATGTCTGGATAGAGTATCATGAACAGACTCGGGGAGCTGATAGAAAGTGTAGTTTCGTACGGTAGTTGCAACCAGAATGCGGAGGACTTTCTTAAGGTATAATTGTTCTGTTGCTCTCCGATCGTCAATGCTAACCCCTGCATGATGCACTCCAATTCCGACAGCCGCGAATTCTGTGGAAGTCTTAGTTATGAAGGCATATCAAAGTCCAAGAAGCAGTGCTTACCAGTCAAGCGTTGATCAGAAAATGAATGATCGATTCTTCAAGGCCAATCAGTAAATTTCAGGTCGAGATACACTTCGTCCCAACCTTGGGGGTCGGGACCATGGTAGAGATAACTTCTTTCCTTCATGTTCAACGAACTCTTTCATGAGCTGCTCAGCGGTTCCAAATACACCTAATCGAATTAATGAAGGGAGAACTTTGCATGAGCTAACAAGTGCGTACCTTTCCTCGTGGAGCAAAACACAAGGATCGGTTTGCCAGTCGAGTACTCTTGTAAGGTCGCAAACAGTTTGTAATCAAGGACCTTGGCAAACTGAAAATCATTTTGTCCATTACGGCGGGGGACGCCCACAACGTGCCTTATGAGTTGACACGGCCGATAGTCGTCTCCGAACTAGTGGACAAAAAAAGGTCAAGAATTGCTTCAGAAAGAGGAGAAAAAGTGTAACCTCAAAAACCCGAGCTAGTTCTGAGGCTCCAAAACCACTTCCAATCCAAGCCGCGACATCTTGGATATTAGGAACAGTGGCCGAGACGAGGATGAACCGAATTAATGAACCTCGAAATTTCATTCTTGATGTAACCACCTCAAGTGTGCTCCCGCGGGATTCGTTCAAAATATGAACCTTCAAAACATTGATTGGAAAGGTAGGCAGCATCGCCAGTCTCGATAGCCTACCTCATCGACCAGAAAGAGTTGGATTTGAGATAAAATTTGTTCGTGTTCATGCCTTATAATATTTCAACACCTTGTAATGATGAATGAATTGGATAATTACCAATTCCGTGTCAAACTATCCCATTTCTCGCACTGTATATGCATTAAATACAATTTCAAGTATATCTTTAGGAAGCCTTGCCGTCGTCACGCTATGCAAGCCAGCGAATGTGAGAAAGCGAAAAATAGGAAAAATAATACGAACATAATCGAAGCATTCTTTGCATCCCCCCATATATTGTGTCCAAAGGTGACAGTATCACCGGTCAACTCACAGCCTATGTTGTCATTCAGCACGAACATTGACGTGTTTGAAGGTAGGCAGGCCTACATGTCAAGCCGATCGGCTCAATTTTGCTGGCCCAGTCCTGAAATCGTTCTGTGCATAATGCCTAATGAACGGCTTTTCAGTTAGAAAGAGGAACGATGGAATGTATAGGAAACCTTGGTCGGTGCGACATAGACACATTTCGCTTGCTTTCCTGTCTTCTTACTGTGCTCAAGCATCCTGATAATGCTTAATTCGAAGATCACAGTTTTGCCACTTCCGGTGGGAGCTAAACGCCAAGTAAGCGACGGGCCATAATTCGATAATTAGACCATACCGCTGATAACCTATATGCGCTTAGTTCAACATCAAGAAACGTAAAAGAAATGGAGTTTATCCTACTAGATTCTTGTTATCATTAATTACCTTTGGACGCTGATTGAGTTGTGTAGGCCGTTTATTCAACAAAATAACTCACCTCGTCGAAGCATATTGACTGAATAGCATTGAAGACGCCAAACTTGAATATACCACGGTATATGTCCGCTGGAGCTTACTATTAGTCCAAATAATATGGGGCGAAGAACCAAGGGGGAATGGCCTAACGCATGTCTGATACGGGCCGTAATCTAATTCCATGAGAATTTCTTGGAATCGGTCTCGGAGGATCTACTATGTCTTGATATCCATTTACGCCGTTATGTGTAGTGTTGTAGGAAATTTCCTTCCGGGGTTGAGCTCGATTGTTCTTTTCGGACGGTTCACTAAGGCCAGGACCTTTCGGACCCATTTGAAAGATGTGTTGTCAATCTAGTTGCCAGAGGTAGAGATTCACAGAAAGTGCGATGTCAGCTTACGAGGCTCAGTACTATTAAAGAATATTCCTCGAGCCGAATCTCTGGGGGTGTTCGTGAAGCTACAACTGTTATTCACAAGCCGTCCATAGGGTTTTTCCTGACGGTGGCGAGAGTTTTGGTCAAATCTTGGTAGTGGTGTCGGGGAGGAGAAATCTAAGGCGAGTTCAAGTTAATTATAGGGTACCTGTAACTGCGCATATACTTACCTTGATCATCTTCGTAGTCCTCGAAAGGGCTGGAGATACCTTCTTGCGTTCCTTGGAAAGAGTAGGGCTGGACCCCCTGTTCATAGGGTTCAATTGGATCTTCGCAATTTGTGTAGTCCATGTTTAAGATAGTTCACAGTCCATGGTATATAGAGCACTCAGCAAACTCAATTTCAAACTTGACGCGTCGGTTCACGTGGGTGTCATGTCGTGTGACCGTTACAGGCGCGTAAATTGGGCAGCCCGAATCGCATTTTGATTCCTCCTGACATCGATTTTATTGTCACCCGCCTTATTCCGCGTTTACCACTGATGGCAACAACTACCGCCGCACAACAAGCTGCGCAGCAGAAGGAGATGGCCCGTAAATTGGAGGAATACATCGAAAAGTAAGGCAACCCCAACTTCCGATTTCCAACCGTTCAACTGAAATCCCCAAGGATTCACTATTCAGACCGTTATTCAGATGACGAATATGAATACCGTCACGTAATTTTGCCTAAGCAACTCCTGAAAATGGTGCCAAAGGAATATTTCAACCCGGATGACTCTGGTGTCCTTCGGCTGCTCACAGAGCCGGAATGGAGGGGCATTGGGATCACCCAGAGTCTTGGATGGGAGCATTACGAAGTTCACGGTACGTCTCTCGAACTGATAAAGCGTTATGTTCTCTAATCACCTCTGTCCCTAGCTCCCGAACCACACGTTTTGCTCTTCCGACGGGCTAAAAACTTTGTCGCACCAACTCAACCGAGGTTTAAGGATACCCGGCGAAAGTGATTCCAATGTTCTGCGTTGACATCGTCATATGGTCATATGTGTGGCGCACTTAATCTTCCTTTCCTTCGATTCCGGTGGACCTCTGTAGATCATTGTTCGATTCGCTTTGTATCATGTACGCAATACCCCGCTCTTCGTCGCAATTCCCCACTATCCCATTTTTGTACATACCATTACTTGCAACCCAGTCCAATCCAGCTTTCGATTAATTCTATATTTTTCCTGACTATGATTCTACAATTGCGAAGCACAATGTTATCCGAGTTTCCATGCGCAGGGGAGAAAAGAGAATAACAAGAGGGAGGGAAATCTATTAGAAGCGGGGAACAGGGAGGTCGTTCCATTCTACCATAGGACCGGGGTCAACGGATGCCGTGAGTCCTACTTTAAAGGCCCTCATATCCTCGATGTATGTAGCGTTAGGTGCCCTGTAATCGTCATCCTCTCCCTCGACAGGGTATTTGTCGACAAGACTGGGCAGCTGAACCAACAATTTTTTCCCTTCCTCTGAATTCAAAACCTTCACCCAATATTTTTCGAATTCGATTAATGAAGGACCTTCCTCATCCACCGACGACCTCCAGGCCTTTTCGTCCACCTCTGGTAGTATTCTATGTACCAAGATTTCGAAGGCCTCTGCCGCGGAGGCGCTCACTCTCTTTGGACGGGGCTTCTGAGAAACCATATGCACGGAGAGTTTAGAGCGCGTCAGGGAGGACGGGTGGACCTGCTTGAGAAATGATTCAAGCATGTCGCCCTTCGTAATAGTCTGGAGCAAATCGGCGTCCTTTTCGTCTACGAAGGTATTAGAGAAGAGAATGTCAAGAATCAGAATTGAAGCGACCATTTTCACTCACCTCTGAAGAAGTCCCAATGCCCAGAGTTAACATGAGTCAGGAAACGAGCGACCTCTTCGGCAAGATTTTTGTCAGCTTCGAGCCATTTCTTCGTAAGGCCGCGCTTGTGTGTACTGAATTCTTCTTCCGACATCTCCTCTATCTTGGTTTTCATCTCATCCAAAAATGCTTCGACGCGAGTTTCTAGATATTCCGGCTTCTTCTCGCTTTGGACGACGATTCGAAGACCCTTTTCGCTGCTCCCAGGCAATAACCAGGGAGAACAAGATACGATATAACCCAATTGCTCCCTGGTTCGTAAAACATTGAACGCCGGCTCGCTCATGATTTGGGTCAGTAGGGAGGAAACGACCCGCAACTTTTGATCGGTAATTGGGCCGTAGTAGGTGAAATATGTCAATGACGAATTTGCTTGGTTGGTATTGGGGATAGGAGACGACCAAATGAAGTTGGAACCTAGATTGGACATAAAAATTGTTAGATGATAGTCGCAGTTTTCTACCTTGAATGGTCATACCCTGAGGCATGAGGAGGCATCGGTCATTCAGCTCGCTCGGAGACAAAGGTGAACAACCCAGTCCTTCTTCCACCATCTCAGCAATCTTGATCGCCTCCTATGATTGTTATGAGTATATGATATAGCAGTGGATATAAATTGATACGGACATCCTTGTACATGTTTCCAGCGGCAAGGATTCGCACATTGACTTGGGACAAGAGATCTTTCAGATGCACCTCAACTTCTTCGGCCGTGATAGCTTTGCAGGCAAAGTTAGCTAATGAGGGAATAAAGGGGTGAAAAAAAGGTTACATGGAATTTCTTTAAGCTTCTCCTCGGTGGTCCATTGCCGTTCAGTCAAGAGATAACGTCCATAGTAATCTGACAGCGAATACGATTGTCCAAGGAAGAAATTCACCCACTCTCTTCGAGTCTGTCAAAGAGGTTGAGGAAAGTTGACAAGGGAATGAAGAAAGTACTGACCTCTTCCTTGACAACGGCAAGTCTCTTGGGGTCCACTACGAGCCCTTTAACTTTTTCTAGAACATGCTGCGCCAGAATAGACATCTTGTCATTGTAACCGCTCATAGTGACATACAAACCCGTTTGATGGGGAGCGAAGTTGTACGAAACGCCAGCAAGGCCAGCATCATAGGAAAATTCCGTCAACGAGTCGTTAACGAGGTCTGAGTACAGCCTATTCGGAGATAAGGAATTAGTATATATATCCCATTCGTACACAGGACGTGGCTCGCCTTGTAAGAACGGATGCACGAGCCGATGCATTGACCCTCGGACTGAAAAATGTAAAGAAATGAGAATAACCGTTGCGCAGGTAAACCGCAATATATTACCTTCGCAAATCAACGATGACATGGGCCTTTGGTACCCAGAATTTGTCATCTTTTTTGTGCCATAAGGTTGAAAGTGGGGTTTCGCGAACTAGGTGAGGACGTTTCTGGGGCTAAAACCGATAAATGAAATTCGACATGGCAAAATTCAAAGAAACCAACCTCGACGCCCTCTTTCTTGTCAACCTCGAGGTTGTTTGGGATGAATTCGTTACGCCTTGGAAGGTGAAATTCAGAGATGGTATTCTGTCCTTGGGCCTGGACAACATAATGAGATCAACCGAACGTTCCTTCTCGCTCGAACATTACCTTGGTGATAAAATCGTCATCAAATCTCTGCACACCGTATTCTGTGCCATACCAAGGCTCTGTTTCCCAATGAATATCGGGGTTTAGTTTCAGGTGGTCTTCCTTCTTGGCCATGAGAACGATTCTTCCTTCGCCAATGCGGAACTGATCCAAATACTCTTTGACTCTCAATTCTCCTTGTTTACGGTCCTCTTCACTATCCCAATCCCATGTAAGCCGAGGTGCAGCGAGGAGAAGGTCTCGAGGAATGGGCCAAGCCATATGCTCAGAGAGCCACGTCGCATAATTATCCGGACGTTTCTTTTCTTCGAAACGGAAACGAATAGCGGAAAGCTTGGTTACTTCCTCATGATGGAATGGTTCGAATGTGGATGACCGAAGAAGCTCTAGGTAGCTGAAAGCTGATAGGATGACTGATCGGTACTGATCTACAGAAGTTCAGCGGGATGCCCATCCACATAAAACTTCGAATAAGTGCTTACTGAAGCCTTCAGGAGTCAAGTGAATGGTAATTTTGAACATCGCAAATCCTCTTGCAAGATCTTGTGGGCCGCAACTCAGGGCCGTGGCCCAATGCTTTTTTTTGAGGTAAGAATACAAAGAACCGGGGCCTTCATGGCCAACAAAATGAGACAAGAAATACGCTGGTTTGTGTCGCCAGAATGGAGGTTGATATTCCAAGGGAAATGATATCTCCACAGCATGGAAAGCCATGACTGTTTGAACAGAGACGAACGTCTACGAAAGAAATTTGAGATCAGTGGCCAGACATTGTTCGCAGTTGTTCGCCAACGACTTACGCCTTTTTGCACTGGACCAAATGGGTGTTCGTTGATCATCGGAAGGGGATCGCGCCCGCGGTTTGAGATGGGTGAAAAGAATTTCGTGGCTATGTCAGCGAGCTCATCCAATGATTCTGGTAAGAGTGTTAGAACAGGAAGGATTGTACAAAACCGAGAGGCCGACCTTTCCCTACTATCGATAGCCTCATCCGACTGGCGCAGTACTCTTTACTCCACCACTCAACTAGGCGGCGACGAACCTCACGACCAACGGAGCCACCGTCAGATTCGATTTCGCTGTTGGTAGACTTGGTAGAAACCATGGAAGGCGCAGGCGAAGCCATGCGGGATGAAATGGGTGTGTGGTTCACGCTTAGGTTCGCAGAGGCGATGCGTTCAGCTATTGGTCCAAGTTTTCCTTGTTCCTTGAGGCTTCTCGCTGCTTTCGACAAACTGTCCCGATTACCGCTTCCGAATTTAGACCATGGATGGCCTGGCCTAGTAAGGTGCTTGTTTAATTGGAAAATACGCCATATGTCGGATTGATGGTTCTTCTTGTGTTCAGAATCAACGGCGTTGAGCTCACGAGAAGTACACGACGGAGAAAACAAAGGGGAGTGGAAAAATGCAGCAAATCTCTCCAACGCCCCAGGCAGCGCAGATGTTGCGACATTAAAGTAGTAATTTGTATTGGATGTCGATGTGTAGGCATTGGATGAACCATTATTTTTTGAGAGAAACTATGAAGGCAACATTAGGTGATGGCCAAGGCACTATAACACCAACATGTACCTCAGAGTATTCATTCTCTTGAGGAAACTTTTCAGTGCCCTAAAACAATTGAAGTCAGGGAAACGAGCCAGCAGGGACGGCGCAGTCAAGGGCCTTCAAGTTAGAATTCTCACCATGAACAGCAGATGTTCACAGAAATGAGCCATTCCAGGCATATCATCCTGAATTGAGCAGATGAGAACGGTATTTTATAAGTGAGGGGTGGAATACGCACAGGGTCATACAGATGGCCCACAGCGACATCCAGACTAGCAGCAGCCTTGTCTGCTTTTGCATCATGGACTAAAGCTACTTGAAGGCCATTCTCGAGTTGAATTATTCGGTAATCTCTGTCATCTTGTTCTGATTTAACAATTGGCTTCGTGAAGACTTGATGAGCCACGGTATCGGGCCTCTCGACTAATTTCCAATCCCCAAACAAGGTACCCATGGACTTGAGGTGACTGCGATTTAAAAGAGCGGGATAGTGGGCTGGCGGACGATTTCGGATGGATGGAAGACCAATAAGGTGGTGCAGTGATAATCGTTGTCTTGGAATGAAGTTCAACATCCCGTTTAAATATGTAATGGAAGCCGGCACAAGGCTCTCCGAGGACCCTTCAGTTCACCGGCATTATTTAAATATATAAATAACAATAATAATTACTCACTGAATATAGATGCCGGAGCAAGAATGTAGTTAGGTGCTAGAGCCAAGCTATGGCGACAGATTAAGAATCTGGTTCTCTTCGGTCGTTTTCACATCGATGAGTAGCAAGCGATTAGCGCGAGCGTGTTGAAACACATACTTTTCTAAACAATATTTCTGGAGCGTGGACACAACGTGGACAACAACTTGAGCCTAACGATCCGTTCGGGCAATATCGGTTTAATTGTGAGCTCGTAAGGCGACAGTCGGGAGTTACACCACCACGCAAAAAGAGAAGAAACCCGAAAATGGAGGGATTGGGACCATTGGGTTTGGTTGTTCTACGGGGGTTTTAACTTTTATCGTCCTAAGTTCCGTCCAACGCAGGGTTTGTCAGGCAGTTTATAATCTCGCTCGCGTGGACCTACTAATGACGTATGTAGATCTTCACTGCGGGTCGGTTTGTCTTCACTGCGGGTTTGTAAAGCAATTCCTTCAGAATTCGCGTTTTTTATATGAATTCGTCTGTTATATGAGCCTGCCGAAGATCGGTGGTGATTCAGTTAAGAAATGGAGGGTTGCGATTTAGCGGTCAAGTTTCCATCGCGTCGCGCGAAGCGTTCTTTCCGAAGTTCTCCTTCATCGCTCCTTCTTAATCCTTCTTCCACAAGTACCACACGGGACCCCGCTTTCCCCAGATTGCCGAGTTGTAAGTTATCGTAAGATCTTATGTCCTCGCATCTCCTCGCATCTCCTCGCACTTGTTGGACATTCTATGTATGTAGTATGTACATAAACCCGAGATTCGAGAAATTTTTTTTAGAAAAAAAGTTCGGTCTTCTATATATAGTTAGGTGGTCATGATAATAATATCGAGGGTAGTCGACACAAATATTTGACAATGTTATATAAACATTTGAATGTTGACTCTTGAGTCTTGAACGCTGGTTTCTGAAGCCTTGGGAACTTAGTAAGTAGCAGCATCACACACTCCAGACGAAAAAACTAAAAGAACAGCGACGCCAGCAGGATTCGAACCTGCGCCCTCAAAGAGGAACAGATTTCTAATCTGTCGCTGTAACCACTTAGCTATAGCGCCTTGAAGGACCATATACTTGTACCTTAATTTAACTTGTGTCTTGAGGACTACGAGTGTACGAGCGGAATTTCCGATGCTTCATTCCAATCTTAGTACATATACGCATGTGGGGAAATACAAAAACATCTTAAGACACTGTAGGAGAATACATAAAATATATGAAGCGTTGCGGTCTATCATTTATGGCGGATCCAGCGGGTAGTGATACACTTTCCTAAAAAGGTTCCAAACACTTTCCATCGTTCCAATAACCTTCTCAAGGGCATGCTTGATAGTTTCGAGATGTTCGTCGGACCAGGTGAACGTAAACATATTCTCTATGGGCATCAAACCGAAACTTTTCAATATAAGTTGCGAGGGCATGCTGCTGAGAGATGTTTCGGTCGTGGAGGTGTCATGATATGAAGAGTGGAGGATCGCTGGTGTTGTTGTTACAGTGGCTTCAATTTCGGGTGACGATAAAACCACGCTTGAAGATGGTACCACAGCATGAGTTGATGATGCGACCGGGGTCTCTGTTGTCGGCTGTTCTCCAAACCACCAACGTGTTCCTGCACTTCCGTAAAGAGTCGTAGTTACTGTCACAGTGGGGGTCTCCGACCAGGTGTCGAAAAATTCGTTGGATTCATCGAGGCTCTTCTGGGATAGTCGGATCGACTGGTCGAGGGGATGTAGGAGATAGAATCCGACAAAGATAATGATCCATGTTAGTAGGAAGTACCACTTGAGGCTCGGTGGGGCAGCACCCAGCTCTGAGGGTTTTTTTTGAACGGTAAAAGATAGCTGCGAATGCGAAAATGCCTCAAGGGAGTATCGTAGGAGCCTGCTCTCCTTAGAGAGAGCACAGTGGTAGTCAAAGTTGGAACGCAGGGAGGAAATTTCTAGACCTTATGCAAGAATTGGTTAAGAAATAGTATGACTAAGAGATGGGGACCTTACCAGTCATTTCATCTACATTCACTTCCAAACGGGCGACGGAAATAAAGAACGTCGGTAAGAGGATGTTCATGTCCCATTGGTCGGCCCTTTGCTTGCCTTTATTCGACTGTGCGGGTTGGTCCTTCACGATATAATCTATCACAAGAGACCGGCCTGCTGAAGGGCCAGCGTAAACTTTCCCCCAACAAATCCAATCCTTTCCGCTGAGTTCTTCGAATGGGACTCCTCCTATAGGGGTGCTTGACTGCATCTTTGTGACTTTGGTGGTTTCAGCTTTCACAGGTATTCCCTCAAGACTCGCACAGATAATGTGCACCTTCGGAGTGCGAGATGTGGATGTTGAGGGCTGAATAGAGCCGGAGGAATTCGCCATGCCAAATTCTAACCATTCAGTATCCACCAATGCTGGGGTTTGGAGACAGACTCTGACTGCGTATCCTGTTGGGAACATGTCGCTATCTGGAGCAAGGCCAGTAACGGTCATATTGACCCAAGGCAATATACAAGGCCGATCTCGCTTACTACTCGCTGATGGGAAGGGCGTGCGTGGAATAGGAGAGCTTGAGGCGCGAGCACTGGGGGTTCGCGGGCGGCTAGGTGGGCGATGAGCACGTCCGTTGGCACTCATTCCAAACGGGTCAAGAGATTTGAGGGCTATCCGTCCACCCTCGCTGCATCTTGTGAAACCTCCTTTTTGTAACACGGTCTTCTTTGCCTGAGGATCGTTGTGCATATCTCCTGTTGGATGGAAAACATCGATAGACGCAGATTCCACCTCATTCTGGATAACGATGTGGGTAGATTCGGAATCGGCTGCGAGGACCGTAAAGCGAGGAAGTACGATAGGTTCTGGGTCTACGGCTTTGTCATTAGCCAACCCGTTTGAAGAGCCGCCATTGATTCTGGCCAGCGTAGTTCTTGCCGTCACAAGAACCGTTCCCGATATACTAAACGAAAATACGTTTTTCATGAGGGGTTGCAACTCGTTCATGTTGATATGAAGTGTAACAGGAGAACCCGGTGGGCGGCTTTGAGGAGCTTGCGGGAGACTTGGGGTTGTTGAAGTAGGAAGGGACCCAATTGAGGATAATGTCCCTGTTGAAGCTGAGGGTAATGTTGCGTTCGATCCTTCAAAAGAGTATTCGGCAACGTTGTGGGCAGGGAGAGGAGCGCGAAGTAGAGAAGAAGTTGAAGAAGAGGTCAAATTCGTCCTCGACTTGGAAGTAGCTTGTTGAGTTGTCCCTGACGACGAAACATGGATTTGAGGTGTGTTTGAGTCCAACGAAGATGTTCTGCTCGTGTTGGATTCGTTGGAACCCGAAGATGCACCGTTATCAAAGCCTGTGTAACCTAAGCCACCAGAAACTTCCCACTGCGTCGGATACCCTTGCGGCCAGGTGATATCTGACCCCTTGGCTTCAAGACCGACATCCAGACCAAGTAATGTCGCAACACCTGGGAACCAGACGCCTTTACACTCCCCCTTATATTCAATATGCATTAAAACACCTTCCGTCTCCGGGTTACTTGCAGATATGCCTTTGCCTCGGACAATGCAAACCATTTCACCCTTTACTTCTTCAACACCGACTCTCCGCCTGCCATTTTCCTCGCCTGGGATGTTAAGTGTCCTCATGGGTTTCGCCCACCTCACGCGGACCCGTTCTGCACTCGGGAATGTGCCTTGTATCACGCATCCTTCGGATAGGCCAGTCGTTGAGGAATCAGAAGACTCGTCGTCAGCGAAATGTGTATAGGAGTGCGAACGTGATCGAGAGGAAGAACTTCGCGTAACATGCGGGTCGGAGGTAAGATCCCAAGCTGTGCTATCTTCTTCCACGGAAGAGAGGGAGGCAAATGACGCGGCGGTGTTTACTGGAGGGAATATGCGCAGCTTGATGTGGTTGTGGAGGCACCGAGGACTGGGAATAGAGAGCTACAGGGGATGAGAGAAAACGCCATCTCCGAAACGAATGGATAACATACCAAGTATGGAGACCTTGGAGGGCGACAGATAAACGGAACCCACATGTCGATCGCCGCCATGAACTGAGCCTGATTCCGTTCTCCGATGGACAGGCGGCGTTTATTTGCAGGGTTCCGAGAAGGAGGGTCATCGTTATCGGAGATATTTCCTTCGTTCCTTCGGTGAGACAGGAAGATTTTGGGTAGGACGAAGGAGATACTGTAGCCACTGACGAGGATTTGGCCCGTGTATTGTGTGTCTATTGGCGGAATATTTTCACCGGTGGAGCGACTTGAGGAAGTATTTCCGTTAGATTTCGGAAGGTTGAAAGCAGATACAAAGTTCTCATGAGATCGAGCAGGTAGATTCAATGCCCGTGCCGCGCTGTGCAGCAATGGAGAGACGGTAGAAGAAAAGTTGTATGGGACCGAGTTGTGGTCAAGAGGATGTACTTGGGAGGTGTGAATCTTGACGTTTTCCTCTAAAATCTCTCTTAGATAGTGCAAGATTGAGAACCACGGGAAACAGACCTGGAAAAAGCGGGATGGTGGAACCAGGTGTCACGGAATCCAATGGAAGACAAATCTGTCCCGGCCAACGCGAGGTTAAAAGAGAAAAAAACGTCATGAATTTTCCACGACACCTTGAGAAACATCCTGATAGATGCCCCATCTTGTCCCCGCTTAGCCTTCCCTTCGATTGCAACGCGGGTGACCACGTTCAACTTTTGTGGACCACCTCCAGATGTCACCGTCGGAGAATAGCTGGCATTTGAGGTGTTGCGAAGGTAGCTTGAGCGCGCCGGTGTTGTCATTAGCGAAGGAGTGTTCATGACTTGATCATGTCGCGTGTTCGTTGGAACTGGCATGAAGATTACTTAGATACGTGACGGATGTCGTTGCTGGCGGCTGGGTGAGAAGAAAGGTTGGATTAGATGGTGGGAATAATACAAGTGATACGGTCTCCACGCAAGAGCGCGCAGTCGCGAGAGAGGCGTCGGGGCCAGCAGCAAACGGAGGGAACAGCTGAAGAGGTGGCTTCGGGTTGTCAGGCGCGACGCGTTTAATTGTCAATGTCCACATATACAAACAACCAAATTCAACATTGTCAGGCGAGGTGGTTCAAAAAATAACTCGGTAAGTAACAAAAATAAACTTGTCTACAAAGGTTGCGATGAGAAGCGTGGAGCATATTATAGGACTACCTGGCCCATTGGGAGTACAGCAAGTCCCTCATCGCCATCGCCTCTTCTTTGTAGTTCAATGGCTGAATTCGAGAGATCCCATATCGGATACGCGTCGTTTCCTGGATACAAAGGTGAGATTGCGATAAGCGATAATGGTATGTTGGCGTACGTTGTACGTATCCTGCTTGGCCCGGCAAGAGAAATTGAAGGTGTTACAGTTGGCCTTGTGCATGATCACGTTGTACTCTGAAGGAGACCGATCCTTTCGACAGCAGGGTTGGGATGAAGCTTTCTTTCACCAAGAATGAGAAACTTACCCTGATCTCCAGCAATTCATTGGCACTCATTTCGAAAATGGCGACACCAACGTCGTTGAAGCCTTGGAGCCATGCTTGACCAGAATAGTCAGCAACGGCCAGAGACATGATGTACCTAAATTGACTGTAAGGTAGGGTTATTCACATAAAAAATGTAAGACAAACCGATGTTCTGGTGCACTGAAGCTTTGGCTGCACTTCTCGCACTTCCATTTTCCTGCATCCTCTATGACCTTCTTATTGCAATTTGGCGTAGGGCAGGCAGGGTATGAAATATTGTCAGACTTGATGTGCATAATCGTTGCACGCGCAGAGAAGGTCTCCGGTTTATCGGGCATACCATAACCAGTTTGCTTGACCTCATCCAGACTGCGAATATCAGCACGATTGAATACGGCCATCGAACCTCCTCCACCTGAACTGGAGTGGGCCTTGAAGGTTTGCTCCGCCCCATTAGAATCATACCAACCACGAAGAGAGAAAGATTCATCGATCTCGGGGTTGACCTGCATGGTGCTTGAGCTATACATCGACAACGAGCGGCCTAAATTCCAAAATGAGCGTAGTGCTAAAGACTCAGAAAAGTCGAAACCCCACCTCCAAAATCTCCGACTTTGACTCCTTTGAAAGCGATAACAGGATTAGCTTCCGCGTCGCTGTACTGTTCAGCTTGCTTTCCCCAGAGGGTCATGCGAACAGAGAAACCCGTCTTGTCGACCAAAGTCAGATCACGTTTGATCAGCTGAAAGCACGTTATCAATGAAGCGTCTGCCGTCCATAGATTCGTGGATAATACCTGACGGTTTAACTTGGAGGACGTAATCTCTCCCAGTGGCGAAGCCTCTTTAACAATGCCGATAACATCTGTGCGTTCATCATTGAGAACAATTAAAGAGAAGAAAGAGAAAGGAAATTCACCGCAAATAGCATCCTTGTTTAGACTTTCCAAGGCGTCCAAAGCCACGAAATTGTACTTGATAGAAGGCAGGTTGGTAACTTCATGGCACTACGATAGACATAAGGACTGATCGTTGGGGTTATAAATAAATATAAATAAATAAAACTCACCTCCTCGACTTCAGTGTTTCGTTCAAATCCCAGCTCATAATCATTGTTAACGTTGGAAAACTTCTTCTTCGCGAGGTTGACGCGAGCTTTTGAAATGTAGTATACCTTTCCTTCTTCCAATCTGGGGTAAAGCTCGTCGCATACAAGGTTGAATCCTGTGGCGCGAATCTCTCCAGAATCATCCATAAGGGTAACATTGAAGAGTTTTCCTTCTCCGCGAGGGTTGGACCATGTCTTGATCTCAGACTTCTGAGTCACGCGAGCTTTAATGGTCCAGTTGTTCTGATAAGGGCTGAGACCTTCGATGGGGTAAATGTTGCCGAAACGTGCATTGCGAGCGGGCGCCTGCGGACGAGATGTAGAGGCCGTCTGCACAATTTCTGGTGTTGGTACTGCAGGAGCCGCCGAGGTAGACGGAGTGGGCTTCTGGTTGACTGCCGGAGAGTCGACGGCCTGGTCAGACGAGGTATCCATTTGCTGCGGGTCGCCAATTTTCTCATTAGTGTGTTCCAAAACACGGAGGGCAAGAATAATGATGAGTCTTCATAGTTTCGAAGCATCAGAATCCGACAAAAAAAAAAACGACAAAACGCGTGGACGCGCACCTCTTGTCTTGGACATAGTTGCATGTCAGTTTCTCCAGAGTCGCTACCGTGTTCTTCCTAATAAGATCCTGCTGGACCATCTCATTGAGCTGGGTGGCCAGCATGGCTTGCATGTAGTTGATACCATCCGACATGATGATGCGATAACGGTCAGGCGTTGACCCCAACGCGGCGGGATTGTTACCCACTTTCTTGATGGAAAGAAGCTGAACGGTATGCTCCGAGCTGAATATATCAACATCCTCAGGAGTGGCACTCTGGAGGAGCTTGCAGCTGCCAGCAGACAATTGGTGGGGCATCGCGATGGTGGGGGGAATGAGCTAAAGCGTCACAGGTGTGACCAGACGCGTTTTGCGACTCACGTGTGGCTGTCAGTTGTCATTTATAATTATAAGAAGTTAGAACCCTGTCATTGAGTCCATCATTATGACGGACATTACTTGCCATTGCACCTGTCTGCTTAGCGGAGATCACCCAGTCCCGGGTCTACTATATAGTCACGAGCGGCACTTTCGACTCCCACTGCCATTCAGTCTTCTCATGAAGAGGGTCCCTTTCACCTCTGACAGAACTGTAAATTCGGCGGTGCCAGAAGCCCTTGACGGACATGACCCAAGAGCGATTGGAACGGCCACTCGTACTCGAAAACGGATGACTTTCCGTACGCCTTCAATCTGAAGAATAAAATATATCCAGTGATGGCGCTACCGCAGTTAGCCAAAAGAATAAAAAACCTATCTATTCGAGGGGTCAGGACCTTCTGAATATTAGGATCTCAGCGGCATTGCGGCCAAGACCCTGGATGTGTCCTGTCTCCTGGATTAAAAGCTTATGGAAAGTCATCCAATACGAATGAATTAAAAATAGCTTGTTTCCGGTACTATAATATTGATCACTATATTACTTGTGCATTATAGACTAATATAGTTCATCTGTCGCTAGTGTATATAATATATATGTGGGTAACTATGGAAAAGCAATTAAGCAGGTGTCAATCGAAATCGAAAGCAAGTAAATAAGGTCATGTCACAGCAAGAAAAACAAAAAACAAAAAAAGGCCGAGGTTCGGACTTTCCCTATCAGTTTGCCTTCAGGATCGCCCGTCTAGTCGCGTCGCGGCCTGCCTTGAGGAGGAGGCTGAGTTCATTTCCCCCTGTTCCCCGGACAGGACCCTTCCCAGAAATCCGAGCAGCGTGTAGGCGGTCAATCATGGCACTTGCGGGACACCCTGCGCGTGCGCCTGGCGTCGATCTTGACATGGTGACGACATAGAGACAGGCGATGCGAATATGACTGTCCCTGAGCCTCTTCAGAGCCATCACTGCAGTGTCGTAAGGCTCGCGAAGGGCTGGGGTAGACTGGGCAATTTTACGGATGGAGCGAGACGTCTCGGAGAGGTGGTTGAGAAATCCCTGGTGCTTCCCTGGCATGTACCGCCGCATCCTTTCCATAAAGCCATGGTCGGCGCGTTTGTTTTCGGATGAAGGTGCAGGATAACGGCGCTGTTGAAGTTTGTGATCGACGTCCAGGAATATATCCAATGCGTGGATGACGCTGCTTTGGCCCGCAGACGGTCCACTGAGATCAAGGCTCTCAGACGCGTCGACGCCTTCGTAAATCCACCCAGGTTCTGTTGGACCTTTTGCATCGCTTCCTTCAAACCAAGGGCGGACGTCCCAGTAGAAAACATGGGGATCGCAATTTGGGCGAACGGACTGGATAATTTCGCTTATAGAATCTATAATACCTGCCAATCGAGTGAGGTCCCTGGAGACTTTCGAGATGGATGTCAAGTCTGTAATATTGGGAAGAGAAAAATAGTCATCGATGATGCGTAATATCTCAACTCCGCGTAGCTCGGCACCTGCTGAGCATTGATAAAAGTTCCTTTCGTCATCGGTTCCTGAAAACAAATTGAGAAATCGCATATTGTCGATGGATAGGGGGAGGTCTGGATTTATGAACTCCCAGTTCCAAAGCACGGTGTCGGCAAATGTAAGGACGGGTGCGAAGCCAAGGTGGCGAGATATTTGCATTAATGGCACTGCCAAGGGCTTGGGCACCACGGCTGGACTGCCTGCTGGCTGGGGTATCGAGTGGACATAGAAATTGACAAGCCACGCCAGAACCATATGTGCGCGTTGGGAAAGTCGGAGGTCGTCTTTGAGAGGCGCGGTATCAAGAACAGGCCACTAAAAGGTGGTCAGATTCCAATAGAAACAGAAAGAAAAAAAGAATTAAAACACGAACCGACGCGATGTCCGTCCGCCACTGGTCCCCGAATGGACGTTTTTCGAGGGCGTCCTCAGACTCGTCTTCGCCCAAGCTGAGATTCCCGTTCGCGTCGCGAAGCGCGGCTTCCCAAATGGCGTACCCGGGGGGTAGCCGAGGAAGGGGTCGCGGCGGAAAAAAACCAGTGCGGGCATCGATATCAAATGAGCTTGGAGTAGGTCTGCTAAGGACGAGTTTTGAATGGCTGAGATTAATAGTCGAATTGAAGAGGGAAAGCGCGAGCTTGACGAAGAGGCGGAAGAAAATAGGAGGGGTCTGGAGGACATTGACGACGTCCATATGTGGGAGAGGGTATGAGAGTGGAAAAAGCATTGCGTTCTTATAGGAAGAGCCGACGCCACAGAAGAGGGAGATTCATCTGTCCTGGCCATCACCCTGCGTGCCCCTTGTCGGAGGACAACCCGTTTTGCAAGTCCCCGGGACCACTGCATGAAAGGGACTTAGCTCCGTTGACTGGATCTTTCAATACATCTCATTTATCAGCTTTCCCACACTCCTTCTTGGCAATATTCCGCGCCCACAACATCGGCGCAGTACCCTGTTGGATTGCCCCGTCCATTTTCCGATCGCCCCCAAATGGTCTTTGTTCTCTCGCATAATTATATTGCCTGCTTTATTTGGTGTGTATCCACTTGAGCCACACTCGATTACCATCGCGGTTGTCCGTCACCTCACATTTTCTTTGCACCACTTCAATCACTTTTTCCTTGACTCCCATCTTACCCGGACGCAACTCTGCAAATCGCGCAAGCAATTCATCGATTCGTACACCCAACCCTCCGCCTGTCGCGTGCGAACCCATGACCACAGATCCAATTTCCTCTTCACTGGGAAGAGTGTACTGCCTCGGGTTGGAAGGTGTTCCCGGTGTTAGGTCTACCGGGGGGGTGAGGGACGGAACATCTTTAAGGAAAGGTGAATCCGCATCGAAAAATCTGGACACGATCTCGGGAGTAACATCTTTAATCTTTGCAGGTGACCATTCGGGACGCTCTAATGTTTTGGCAAAAAGCACCGCATGCACTCCAGTGATGAAGTCGGGACTCGCCCCGCGCTAAAAGATGGGAGATTAACATACGGCTGGCTAGATCCGAAAAGGAAACTTACACAAAAAGCGGTGGCTATTTTGAGCTCCATTTCAAGGACTTCCAGGAGAGTCATTTTGGCGCCAAGGCGAATAGCCCTTAAGGCAATCTTTAAACTGGTGGGGCTACGTAAATGTAGCATTTCCAAGGTGTTTCCAGCCCATTTAGCAACTTCAACATCATTCGACTGAGAAAATCCCTCGAGGCTAGCGATGATTTCCTCCACAGTATTGTGTCGGAAAGCATGATCCAGCGCGACACGCTTGGTCCCAATCAACGGAGCGGGAGGTTCCGTCTGTTCACGTTCCGAAGAGAACTCTTCAATTGTACGATCCACGAGACTAGGATGGGGTTGGTTCAACTCAGCCAACCGATCGAGAAGCATGGGGATACGCCTTGAGGGGATAAAATGAGTAGCAAAGCCATGCTCGCTAGCAACGAAACAAGTATGAGTTGGATATGACAATGGTGATTTGTAATCCTCTTACAAAACAGCTCTTCCGCGGATAGAGTCCGAGGTCAATGCAAGGTATGTCCCGATTTCCCCGTCCAGTCGGGAGAGGAAATAGCTACTCCCCACATCTGGGCAATAACCTATTTTTGTCTCGGGCATGGAAAACACTGTGTTCTCTGTGGCGATCCGGAACGTGGCATTGGCCGCCAACCCAACCCCACCACCCACTGCGATCAGGGGTCAATAAAATTTAACATCTTGGTCATCTTGGGGAACACGTACTCGTCATGCCGTCCAAAATAACTACGTAGGGTTTTTTAAGAGCTGCTAAAATATAATCCAATTCAAACCTGGAAAATAAGGAATCTTTCCGGCTATGTCAGATGCAAATGGGATAACCAACTTACTCGCGTTTGAAGTAGTCTACTGCTTGGGGCACCCTAGCAGGATCCGAAGCATTTTCAATCACACCTGATACTATTAACACAGAACTTGTCCACATAGCTCATATCACTTACTTGCAACATCGCCCCCTATGCAAAACGCACGGCCCACCCCCCTCCCAACAATTGTCCCGCAAAGATCAGAAGCACTCCATTCCTAAGGGCCAAAAAAGAAAGTTTCGTTGACCAGACTCGTTCAGAGGGTTGTTCAAACACACCTCAATTTTAGGCCGGAGCGTGGAAAGCATGGGTTCATCAAGGGCATTGAGTTTTAACGGTCTATTGAGAATATAGGTTCGGAGCGATGAGTTCGACTCGAACTTGACAGTCGGCTGTACACGGGAATTTGAGAAAGGGCAAAAACGAAGTGAAATTTAGAAAATATACCTCCTCCAGAGAAGGGCTGGCATTGGTTGACATCATGTGTTGGCCAATGACTGCTGTTCTCTGGGATGCAGCACGGACAGCAGTGCGGGACATTCTATTGCGGAATGTAGCAAGGAACATGGAGGACTTTGCCGCGACAAAGGCGTAGTTTGACGCGGCGGTTTCTGAGGTTCAACGGTTGAGCTGTGAACAGGCTGTGAATGATCGGAGTCCGGGAAGGCGACTCCCGTGACTGTTCTGGTTAGGGTTTGATCCCCTTTTCACCTCTCCCTATGGATCCTGGTGTCCCCTCAGTCGGTGCCCGCATCAGTCATTCAGGTCATCTTGGAACTATCAGATATGTCGGCCCAGTTGACAACACACGTGGGCTATGGCTCGGTGTTGAGTGGGACAGCCCAGATCGCGGTAAACATGATGGCTCAAAGGACGGCAAACAGTACTTCGCTTGCGGGTAAGAACCATGTTATTCACACCAGTGTCCAAGATGACCCTCGCTGCTTAGGTCCAAGACTGCTGGGTCCTTTATCCGACCAACGGCCAATATTAACTACGGGATATCATTTCTAGAGGCGTTGACGTCCAAGTATATTGAGGCCCTCCATGGATCTGAAGTTCAAGAAAAGATTACCCTGGGATCTTCTCAAGGCGCCATCCAGGTCGAAGCTGTCTCTCTCGACAAGATTAGGGAGAAATTCGCCCGCTTGGATCGGCTTCGCGAAATCAGCCTCGACAATGCAAACATTGTCAGGGCAGATCCTCGAGGCAGCATCTCAAATACCTGTCCGAGTAAGCAATGTGTCAAGAATGACGATATCTCGTTAATGCTAGAAAAGACGTCCGTGGCTTGGACCTTTCTCAGAATCTCTTGCCGACCTGGGAAACCGTGGCTGCGATTACTCAGGAATTACACCATCTTCAGAGGCTTTCGGTCAAGTGAGTCGTTAACGGGGTTATTCCTGTTCAAGACTGAAATTGCTAAATTTCCAGTCGTAATCGCCTTGAGATGCCGGCAAACTACGATCACTTGATTGATGCTTTTCCCAGACTACAAGAAATTCAACTCAATGACACCCGATTGACTTGGACAGATATGAAATCAATCACTGCATGTATGCCACAGCTGGAAGCTATTGAGATGGGCTATAACCAGTTATCGCGCCTCAGTGATGCAACGGTTTCGATCCCCAACAACACTACCGTCCGTTTCCTCAATCTCGATACTAATCTAATTTCCGAATGGGTCCATGTCTGCACTTCTCTAAAAGAATATCCATCGTATGTTACTCTTTTAATGTCGCTTACCCTTTCTTTATCACTATTATTATACGTCAAGTTTACAGCGCGTTATCTTGACTTCCAATTCCATCCAAAACATTCCCTTTCCAAAGAGCCCTTCAGATTCTCTCCCAGGCATCAAGTATCTCTCTCTGTCAGATAACCATGTTGGCGGTTGGAACTCGGTGGATGCGCTATCATGCTGGTTTCCAACCCTGGAGACACTTACGTTTGCTGGAAATCCACTCGTTAATGGTGATAGACATTACCTTCTCAACTGGAGCGCACTCATACTGAGGTTATATTTTTGGAGACGCCAACCTTGGTAACCAATCCCGTTCCCTGCTGATTGCGAGGATTCCGTCTTTGAGGATACTAGATGGGGCGACTGTGAGTCATGTTCCCAGGCACAAAAATGCCACCAATTCGCTGGAACATTTTCGTCGACACCCAGATTTCTCCTAGAGAGCGCATCGATTCGGAGCTTTTCTACATGTCAATCATTATACAGCAAGGAATTGTCCCGGATGAAGTCAGGAGTACATCCCACTACCATTGGAACTCCCTGTGCAAAAGTCAGCAGAATCTTAGGTCAATGCACCATCAGGTTAGCTAACACCAAGATGACAGAACACGGCAAACCAGACGAAGTTCAATCTCAGCAGCAGCCCCAAAACAAGCTCAGCAACCAACTCATAGGTTTATTTTCCCTCGTTCACCATATTCGCCGCGTTGACGGGTGACTAGATATAAAACTATACCGGAATGAGGATTCGATGAAGCACAGCGAGTATGTGTTCCAGGATGAACCAGAAGCTATACTTCGTGTGCTTCCGACGATGTCTTTACGCATTTTGCGAATAAAAATTTGCAAATTGTTGAAGCACGATGCGCGCCAGATGGATCTCACGATCTGGCTGCGAATTGGACAAGGGACGCTCGTCAAGTTAGACAGAGAAGACGATGCCAGGGATATAGACTGGCTGGGTATAGAGAGGGGATCCGAAATCGTATATCGAGCACAGGAACATAAATACGAATAAAAAAGACAATAACGCTTATAACATGTAGGATTCAGAGGAAGAAAAACATTTACCCATATTATACCAACCTGATCTCGCACCTCGCATAATAGATGACCTAATCCATTGTGGCCGATCCAGTTCGAATGCGTTCTTTCGAGTTTACCTGCGCATGTGAATCCCTGGAGAGGCCGCGTTCTTTCGACCACCCATTAGATTGTAGGAGAGAGCCTTAACCTCCGCCCGAAAAAGTTGAGTAGTCCGAGGTACGTGCCAACAAACGGTTCTCCAAGGGGTGTTGCCCAACCATAAGAGAAGTACACGGTCCGCGTAAACGACGATAACACCAAAGCGAGGAAATCCAGTATAGAAGGGAAAGAAACGATCGGAAGCCATCCGTTTTCCTGCACACGCTCTTCGTTTAAAAACCTCTCAACGCGTCCATCCTTCGCCATTAACATGCCTCGGCCTGTCGTCGTATCGTTCTTCTTTTTCTTCGCGTCTTTTGTCATCTCTGCGGCGATCTTGATCATCCCTACGGCGGTCATAATAATAATCAGGCGCTCTGCGGTCATCATAGCCTCCGCGCCGGTAATCATCGTACCCTGCAGGCCGTTTATCATCAACCTCCCTCCTGGAAGGCGGAGACCTGGGTGGACGACGATCATCATGTTCACCTCGACGAGGGGGGGACCTAGAGCGTTCACGACGATATCTATCGTCCCTGCGATCGTCCCTGTAACGGTCATCACGCCTATCGTCGCGACGGTCGTCGCGGCGATAGTTATCGGGCCCCGAGCGCTGAGGCTTATTCGTCAAATTTTGAAAGGATTGGATGCTGAGGAAAGACATACTGAGTCGTCAAAGGCAACGCGGACAGGCCTGCCTCGGAGGTCCTTCCCATCAAGGTCCTTAACTGCACGATCAGCATCCTCTCTGGACAAGTACTCAAGAATCCTGCACACAAAAATTAGAGACGGTGGCACGACATAAGCATTAATCGAAGTAACCATACCCTTGGCCAGGAACGTCGCGGTCAATGTCAGCGAAAGAGACACTGCCAGCATCACGTCCAAAATCCTTTAGGTCCTAAGGGCAGGAACGGAGGGTTAGGTTCGATCCAGGAGTAGGTTTGTGAGGGCGCCGAATCCGCGGCCAGGGTAATAGCACAGGGCCAAAGAATCCATTGGATAACCAGGACCAGAATAAATATTAAGGGTCGTCGCGAAAGCAAACCATTACGAAGGCCGAATGACCTGTCCAAAATGAGGAAAGTAATTTCGTACCTGCCAGCTCGTGTCTCGGGAAACACCGGAAACGATTAAACGAATGCCTTGAGGCCTGCGAGACCGGGGAGCGCTGTCGAAGGACAGAGTGAGAAAACCGCCATCGTGCGCCTAACCAGCATACCCGTAGCCTCTGTCTTCGTGAACCTCACGTCGAGGACGGCTTTCTTTTGCAAATTCGACAACGATGCTTTTCAAAAGTGTTAGGTCATGGCCCGAAGATTGAAGGCAAAGACACCTACTTGACGCCCATGAAGGGTTTGCCATTGAACGTGTGAACGGCATCTTCGGCGTCCTGGTTGTAAAATGAGACAACCAACTTCTGTCAAAAGACAAGGTACTCGCCTTCGCATTTTCAAATTCGACGAATCCAAATCCTGAGCAAAATTTTGGAATCTTCAGGGAGCAAGGAGCGATGAAGATAACTACCAGTCATGACACGACAGTCGATGATACGACCATAGCCATCGAAGAATTTGGAAACATCTTCGGAACGAGCATCAGTAGGGAGTCCTGAGGTAAACAATGAGAATCAGGGCAGTAAACAAGTGAGGAAGAGAGGCGCTTACTGCCAAGATAGAGACGCCTAGACATTGTGGTAAGAGGAAGAAATCAACTTGAGCTGAGTTTGAATTTCTTACAACACTACCAACAAACTCCTTCCCAGGGCACGGACCACCCGTCACTTGTACGTGAACATTATTATTATAATTTTGAAACACGAAAAGCCATATGCATGTACTCGAGAATAAACAATATGGGTAAAGGTAACTAATGCTGAGACCAGTCAATCGAATTGATATCAATTCCTTCCTGAACCATTTCCCACAAGGGACTGGCGAAGGGGTCAGTATCGCATTCTAAATCGAACAAAAAAAAAACAGACCTCATCTCACGCAGCCTGTGAACAGTGCTGATGATATGCTTAACTACGAAATCCACTTCAGCTGCTGTCGTGAAACGACCAATGCCGAAACGGAGTGATGAATGGGCCATATCCTCAGCAGCACCTGAAAGAAAATAAACTATCTGAGATTTACAAACCAACAAGAAAAACGTACCGAGTGCTCGAAGAACGTAGGATGGCTCCAGCGAGGCTGAGGTACAAGCGCTACCTGATGAAAGCGCGATATCCTAAATTTGGGTTAAGCGTGGTTTCGGCTTGGAAAGCAGGTCAGCAAACCTTCAATGCCATTAACAAACTTTCACCCTCAACATAGGAAAAGCTGAGGTTGACACAGCCTGGGTAGCCATTGGGATCTCCATTCCTCACGACATGCTCAACTTCAGCGTTGATTTTATTGATGAGACGGTCCGATAGTTCCTTGATATGGATGTGATCTCTCTGGAGAGAAGCTAGTTGTCAGTGACATGAATTTTTTAGTCATAATTACAGCAAAAGTCAGCACCCCTGCACAAATATCATGGCTGAGCTGGTCCGGTTTAAGCAGTTAAAAGCTTGAGTGGGGCCACCGAGCTCGAGGGCAATATTGCCCATAAGGTGCGCATTTCATCACGGAAAAGTTAATAAATATCAAACTACTCACCGCCATCTCTTTTTGTGCAAGGCGGGCAGCTTCACCCAAACCTACAACCAATGACGTAGGAACGGTACCGCTCCTCAATCCTCGCTCTTGACCACCACCGCTAAAGATAGGCTCCAGTCGAACACGAGGCCGTCGTCGAACGTAGGCAGCACCCACACCCTTTGGCCCGTATAACTTATGACCAGAAATGCTCATCAGGTCGATACCCATCTCGTTAACGTCAAGTTGGATTTTTCCGACGGCCTGAGCAGCATCTGTATGAAAATAAACTCCTCGGTGCTTGTGGACGATCGCGCCAATCTCTTTCAGTGGTTGGATCACACCTGTCTCGTTGTTCACTGCCATGATTGATACGAGTGAGGTATCTGGTCGGATGGCGGCCTCAAGTTCATCCAAAGAGATGACGCCGTTCTTTTGGACGGGTAAATAGGTGATGTCGAATCCTTCTTCCCCAAGTTTCCTGCAAGAGTCCAAAACACACTTGTGTTCCTGCAAACCCAGTTTGAAAAGGAGCTCGGGATTTAATCGAGGAAGAAAGAACTGACGGTCTGTGTGGTAATGATATGGCGCTTCTTTTCCTTGTGGAACCGTGCTACGCCCTTGATAGACATATTGTTAGATTCGGTGGCCCCAGACGTGAAGACCATATCCTTCGCGTCTGCACCAATCAGGTCTGCAATATACTAATAAAGGGCGAATAGTCAGTAAATCAAATAAAATTCGAAAAGTACCTGAATTCACACCTTTCTGGCATCTTCAACAGCGTGTTCAGCTTCCCAGCCATAAGCGTGGGTGCGGCTGTGTGGATTACCATACTGATCTGTAAGGAAAGGTAGCATGGCATCGAGTACTCGAGGATCGACGGGTGTTGTCGCCTGCCCAGCAGGTTAAGGTGGGTCACTTAGAAAGAATTTCAGCGCACCTGCATATCTAGGTAAATTGGCCGGGTTTTGCCTTCAAGGGAATCTTCTCTGCGGGGAGTTTCGAGTTTAAAACCGAGCATATCTGCTTCATAAGGTCAGACGGCACTTCCTACATGAGAGTCACTCGCACTTGCCCGGCCTTGGTGTGAAATGACCATCCTCTTGATACGTTGAAGGGACATCCACTATACTTGCTCGATCGGCTCCCGACGGCTGAACGAAGGCACGACGTCCACAAGCACTCGATACTGAGGTCACTAGGGATCTCTGTGACACAGTTCTTGATATTCTAGACAACATTGGCCACAGATATAGAGAAGAGAACGGAGCAAGCAAAAATCATGCCGAACTGCTAAAGCCGCAATGACATGATCCAATTACAAATTTCACGTGATGCATTTTTATATATTTTTGGCTTTATCAGAATCCAGATGCTGGCACAGGTGACAACACCTACGGAATTTTATTGCGCTCCCGCGCTGCGTCCCCAGCGTCGATTTCAGAGGTGAGTAGAATGATACTAGAATCTAGATTGGTGACAGTCACGGGATGTATAAAAGGGGCTCATGATCATTGTCAGGTGTTTGTTAATTAATAAAAGAAAACACTCGGTTTGAACTTTGAGATTATAAAGGCACGAAGCGATATATTCTGAAATCATAGAAAAAGCGAGGGAAGACTTGCACGGGATATGTGGTATTTAATGGAGCGCGTAGTTTCAGTGGGCGGGTAGCTCTGTACAAGGATTTCATCGCCTTTTCGTCGCACTTGGTGGCGGCGGTAGAAGCGGGATAGCAGCGCCAGTTGACGTGGACGATGTGGAGGATGACCCGAGAAGAGTACTACCTGTGGCTGTTTTATTGCGACCGGGAATAGCAATGGAGAAGGTTTGCCCTTCTTTCAAACTGTAATCTTTCTTTGGACCAGAAGGGATATGAGGGGACGACTGTTCGCTCGAATTTGAAGGTGGATTTGAAAGTGCCTTTCGACGCCTGTGTATCCGATCCATGTTACACATGCATGAAAGGGAGAGCAGTATATGACAACGAACTTTGTATAATCCTGAAGAGCAACATCTAACAAAAGGACCATCAATAACAGGAAAAGATGACTTTGGTTCATCATGACTTACTGAAGTCAAAGCTATCAGCTCGCTCAGCAAAGCCTATTCCAATATATGCCTTCTTCCCAGCATCCTCTACGCGGACAACAAAGTAGCGCGAGGAATCGAGGACAGCTTCAACCGAAGGGCGGGTTGCGTCATAGTCAGCCCTAGCAAACACTATTGTGCGTTAAGATCGTATAACATCTCAGGCAGAAGTCCTACATTCTCCTTTTAAGAACCTGGGGATAAGTGCATGCAAAGGAGACCCTACAGGTATCGAACGTACCTGTCTGGCTGTCCTCTAGATTCAGAGAAGCCCCTTTGGAATTCTCAATAATACGCAGTCTGCCTTTCCAGAGAGGGCTTGCAAGGTCACCCCAGTCATTAGCACGATGACCCTCGTTAGCGTTCAATGGTGGAATCCTGTAAACTTGATCGCTGTTAGAGCTGTATTTCGCCAATATCCGACAGGATTACCAGATATCTCTCGCGCAATGTATAAGATCGAGTCAATTTCCTGGTCAATTTCCATTGTTGTGGTATGTAGAGAGTTGGTCGATGTCACAGTTGAAATGATTCTGATTAGGTCACGAAACCTCTGTTTGCTCAATACAACCTCTCAGCGCTCAGTGTCAGCTAGCACATCCGTAAGATAATTATCCCAAATGGTAAACGGCCCTCCTACTCCCCCAGCCACCACTGCCGCAGAAATTCAAGATGAAGCACGATCAAACCCATCCACTGTAGATTCTCCAGCAACTCATTCCTCGCAGAATACTCCTCAAAACAGACCTGAACAATACCAGAGCGTGCTGCTGCTTATTGGAGAGGCCATCTCTGCGAGAGATTTTGTCCGTTTAACTCGCATCGCTGAAGAGGCAGACATCCATGTATACGGTGGGTCTTTATGGATGTCTGAGCAATTTCTTATCTGCATTGTTTAGGCAGGAGGTGATCGTCAACAATCGCGATTGTTGATAGTTGCGCCCTTGGTGTTGGGGCATCTTGTGCTGGATCAACTGTAAGTACTTTGAAAGGGAACTCTATTGATAGGGCTGAATATCATCGAACTTCAGTTCGCCGGCTCGGTATGCCCTCTCGAGATTGTCAGACAATTTGATTTCTCTTCCACTACCGCGAGCCCTGGTGGATCTTGTCACGTCGACAACCAACAGGGAGCACGCTAAGGTGTATCACCAAGCAGGAGCGTTGCTTGATCTCGTTGGACAACCTGAATTCTTGGACAGGGATTTAGCAGCAATAATTGCGAACCTTGTACCGACGTTCATTGGTGACTTTACAGTTCCTGCTTCATCCTAATTATTTTTACTGAAAAGAGGACCAGAATTGTTCCGCAGTAGAACCTTCACACTTCTTTCCAAAGCTTATACCTCCTTGTCCTTAACCCTGGCAGGAATCTACCTTGCTTTACCTGCAGAACAAATTATCGCTGGTACGATCAAAATTCTCATACTCCCCCTTTATATTCAAAGCCTTTGCAGCTGCAGAAAAGAATGGATGGAGTTACAACCCTTCTACGCAAATTCTGAGTCCTGTCGCGGGTGGGAGACAATCTGGGTTGCAGCCTCCTGGTGAGACTAGAATTTACTACCATTGGCGAAACAGGCCTGATTGCAGAGGATAGCTTTTACATCATTACAGACGTTTCATTTCGTCGCCGATAGTGTTGCGAGGTTAGAAGGATAAAGTTATGCTCGACCGTAGCCGTCCTACCTTGTCCTTTATCACTCTGTTTTGTCTATTCAAGCTTGTCCAGAATGAATTACTGAATTACAAGTCCGAATTTATCGTAACGCCCGTGCGACTTGTTTGAGGCTCATCCGAAGGCATGCAGCATAATAAGGCTTTGGTAATGGGCCAGGTCGAAATCGGGTTGATTGAACAAAGGATGTTCCATTAAGGATATCATCTGAAGTATGACGAGCTATCCAGGTGATGTCGTTGCTGTGCCGTGGAATTCTGAGCAGCTGCCGTTTCATTATCGAACGAGTCAACTTCGAAACGTAAGGTTTGGGGAAAGCTAGATGCTCCAGCTCTTCTTCATTCAGATGGTCGTCCTCTTCGGATGATAATGGTCTAAATTGGTCATGGTCATCATATGTGACCGGCCATTTTTTATAGAGAAACCCCTGAGCTGTTTTTGTTGACTTTCTCAGGAACTGTTCGTCTCGCAGCATGGCCTTGTATAATTTTAGCGACACTTGTTCACAAAGGTTTTTTTTAAACATACATACCTTCCTTTTGTCCTCGGCATATTGTTGAAGCCGTTCCAACTCTCCAGGAGCAAGTCGAGGGTAATACCTAAGCATGGTTGGCTCAACTTTCGTGATACACGGAATCGCGAAAGCGAAGCTTGGAAATGTTCTCCCAAACCAAATATGAGGTATGGTCATTAAACCTGGGGTAGTCGAGATCCATTGTGTGTCTCCCATGGGTAAGCCAAAATATCGTCCCAGTTCTGCCATTCGCCTAAAGGATTTTGCTCCCCCAAAGGTCGTCAAGACGAAAACTTCGTAAATTCCAGTTTCTATACGCCTGTTGACAATACAATAACGCCTGGGTTGCGGCAAGTAACGCAAGTCACCTGGTTTTTCCCAGTACTTGAGTTCTATTCCGTTATTCTCAAGGGCATTGTAGAAAATCCTTTCGATACTCGATTCACAACAGGCGATATCACCAGGCTCCAAGGCGTCATTCTTTTTTCGTCGATCTTGGGCCTGGATCGACAACCTGGTTTGAATATAGCGAATACGGTCCCAAAAGTATTCAAAGGGAACCCCTACAGTAACTCTGCTTGTTAGAAAACCACTCCATGTCGCAAGGAATTTGAGTCAAACGCACGGGTCGTCATACACTTCTAATTACGAAGCACTCCCAATATTGCTGGGTTATACTTTCCGGTTTCAGATCGCTTCAGGACATCACCAAGAAAAATGTAGTGAGGGTCGAATCCTCAGAATTAATGCATTGCTGACGTAACATTCACAGCGCTTGGTTTCGTACCACCTTGATACCACCCCCCGCATATCCATCAGACTTTAACGCTTCAACCCCGTCTGACCCTTCGAATTTTCTGATTTCACTGCTCCTTTCCTTCCCTTACGATCAACAAGGCGTTCTTGTCGCTGGGGAACAACTGTTGATACAAGCAACTTGAACCTTAAATCCACTCGTTTTATATCATGGCTCAGACAGACGCCACCAGTTCCATGGATAGAATTGAAGCATCACTTGATGTATGTATTATAGACGCAATCTTACGGTGAAGGATTCAACGCCTGCACTATATTGATTTTGCCTAGACTTCAGAGGAGATTCCTGAGCATTGGAACGAACTTCAATTTACTTGGTCGGGGAAATCCTTCAAGTTAAATCTCGCAGACTCAGACAGGTAACATTGCATTTCGTCGTCGAATTGGCAAACTGATGATATACCCGCTGGCCCCTCGTTTGAAAGACTGTTTGACCTCAAAACTTCCTTATACAACTTGACCCAAGTCCCAAATGAACGTCAGAAGATTCTCGGCTTGGTGAAAGGCAAGCTGCCTCCTGATCAAACTCCAATGTGAGTAGGGCCATCCTTACCATTGCACCACGTGCCTCCATCCCAACTAGAACCGCAATGCATCGATAGCTCTGATATCCGCATTATGTCTGGGAAGAAATTTACCCTCATAGGGACTCCCGAAGGAGACGAGATTAAGGATCCTTCCCGTTGGTTTTGATTTTGAACGATAACGTCATGCTTGCAGCTGATAATATTATATACTTTCCAGAGCTCGGAAATCTGCCCGACGTCGTAAATGACCTCGATGTCGACTTTACGGAGAACATGGTCGCAAGCAACCGCTATCAGCATGATGCCAGGAATATCCGCAAGGTTCAAGAAGCAACAAAGGCCTTGCAAGTCAATATTATCCATCCCCCTCGCCAAGGAAAGAAATTGTTGGTTTTGGATATCGATTACAGTTGGTTGGCCAACCTTTCCCATTTTCAAGATCTTAATTTTTCTTGGCAGCCATCTTGGACACGAAGCCATTGACTTCGGGGAGCCTCCCACCAGCAGAGTGCGCGAGGCCTGGACTTCATGAATTTCTGGAAGCAATTTATCCCTACTATGACAGTGAGTGACAAACGCTTAACGGAGAGAAACATCCTCACATGTGCTCAAGTATGTATCTGGTAATAAACAAATTGGGATTTATACCATGCTAGTTCACCCAAATTTTACCTAGGTCTCAGACGAGCTGGATCTGGCTGGAAACCAAATTAGTTGAACTTGGTATGGTAGGAGCTCAAAGAGGTTACGAAGTCAGTATTGTTAAACAGATCACCCAATAACCTCGTTTGACCTTTTTTTACATCCTTTTTTCACAACTAGATATCGTTCGGTAAAGAGTCCCAGTCTTCCAGCTTTTCACGCTTACTGACGACCTTTCAGTCCTTGACAAAACCTGCATGTTTACCGTTTTCACAGAAAGGGATGGTAAGCCTTGGTCCCACTCGGTAAAGGCGTTGCAAATAATTTGGAATCACTTCCCGCAATTGCAAGTCCATGTCTTACATTCGTGACCATGGCCATCTGACTTGAATGATTAGCAACGCAAAGAACACGATCCACGTTGACGACCTGGTACTTCTTAGCCTTGCGTCAATGTGTTGTTTCTCAAAAATCCATTCACTAGAGCCGCAATTTTGCACTAAACCCGAAGGAGGGCCTCAAGATATCTCCTTTCAAGAACGCTCACACAACCGAAGCTTGGGCCGATAGGGAACTTGAAAAATTGGGGCGATACATGATTCACATTGCAAGCGTTGAAGATTTCTCCTCCCTAACCCACAAGGTACATCTTTAAATCGCAGAATAATTTTCATTCCTGATCCAGACTCGGAATTAGGTCTGGAAAAGTGTCGTAAAGCAATTACCACCACCACCACCGCCACCACCAGCACAATAAAGGAACTCCTTATCTTTAAAGAACTATGATCTCCTCTTATGCATACCTAGAAAGTTAATATATCATGTTGTTGGTCGCTGCCTTTGCAGCATAAGTCTGATACCTGACATTACTGGATTTTGATCCGTGCACCGATGGGATGGGCGCCTCGAAGGTACTGTGGCTAATATGTGCACCATGCCTTGTTTCCTGCCTCCTATATATTGCACCGTTTCCTATTTCTATGGCTCCTTAGAACCCGACAATCCCTTGGCGTGATCATGGACCACAAAACGGCTGATGGATCGATCATGACACCTGAGAACATCGGGCCCGCTGACATGTCCGCGCCTCACCGGCCTCATCGCACGACGGGAAACAATCACATTCTCTCAGCTGAGGTGGGAGTATCGGCCCAGGAAATGCCATCTCTCCTATCTCCTAGGGCCGTCTACTTCAGCGCTGCCACATCCAGAATTTATATGTCATCCCGACGATACATTATGTCTGCGTCTTCCCCCACCAAGATTGCTTCAATGACACCCCGTCCTTCGGCCAGTCTAGTCGTTGTTAATGAACGGAACGAAATATTGCTGGTCCACCGGAATCCCAGAGCAAGTTCTTTTGGTGGAATGCATGTACGCCCATTTGGCATGTCTGTAGAGCAAACCTTCCCGAAGCTGACAGGAATCACCCATTTCCGACGATCTGGTTAGGTCTTCCCGGGAGGAAATCTGGACAATAAACAGGATCAGTCTCTGGTTCCCAACCTCCCGATACGCTCCTAGATGAGGCACGCCATGAAATCCACCAACAGAAACTATCGTTCCAGACTTTTCTCCAGTCCAACCATCTTCAAGCCGATGTCACTTCGTTGCTGCCATTTACTCAATGGATAACCCCCGTTGGCCCCCCACGGTATGTTTTTCTCTTCTTTGAAAACCTGTGCTCAAACTGACGCTTGAGTAAAGGCGGTTCCACACCCAATTTTATGTGGCGTTTCTTCCAGCGGCACCATCGTCAGGTTTTTCCTCTGGAGCCAAGCAGGAGAGAATCCCTAAGCATGGTATGCGTCCTTGCCTGTCATCCGCACCCAATTTCTGTTTCTGGATACGGGTTAGCTCAGAAAGAAACGTTTCTGAACTTAATCTTTGTTCATGTCAATGCATCTGACACATTATACAGATGGTGGCCAAGAAGTGATCGAGGCGCGTTTCGTGCACCCTAAGCAAGCACTAGACGAATGCCGTGAAGGCAGAATCAGCGTCATGCCACCTCAGTACTACATTCTGTCAACCCTTGCGGATATTCTACATGGATCCGTGAACACCCCAGATCATCGGGAGAAAGTAGAAACCCTCTCTCGGGGTTTGTTTGGCCGAATGGTGATCAACCCTCAGCGACTCGGTGAAGACCAAGACGGTCGCACAATCTTGACATATGAGGGGGACGAAACACGCGGGGGATCAAAAGGACGGCTCCATCGGTCCTTAATGAAAGGCGTAAGCTGCATTCCCCAAGCCGAAATGGTTTTCTTAGTTAATGCTTACCTTGTTCTTCCCCAGATGTCGGCTGATATCTCGTTGATACGCAATTTCGATATTTTCAACGACATCGAGCCCCAGGCTTTCAACAGCGAGGCAAGACTGTAGTGGTCTCAACCGATTTTTCATCCTTTTAGGTTTACGTTGGCATTGCCACAATCCCGCATGCACCGACGTATATCTCGTGGCACGATGAAGCGCCAGTCAGGCAAGCACTGTCGCATTCCTGCAGTGCTCGCTCGGATATTTGGACGGATAGGATTGTTCGTTACTGTATGTATTACTGATATCACATTGACACACGTGGACATCTCAGCCGTTCCACCTCATGGATTCAGCCTAATTCTGCACGTCTTATCATTGAGTCTAAGTTAAGAAAACAAGTATGTACGGCTTGTGTACGGCGATAGATCTTCTTGGATTCAACATTCCTATTCAAGCTGGTTCCCTTGAACGTCTATGCGCAACACAACATATCTGGATTATGGTCGAGATTCATATTTGGCAACAAAGGTGAACCATATTCAGGTATTAAGATGGTGTATATTCCATGGTAATACTTGTAACAACAACATCAAATGGTTGGTGGGGTAACGTACGTAAGGCTACAGTGGGTACAGGACCAGAAGGAAACCAGAAAATAAAAATAGAGTAAAAATACAGTGTAATCAGACACGAAGAGCCAAAAGCACATAATTAGGGTGGGAGGGGATAAGATATTCCAGGCGGTGGGGTAAATATTATTACGGCCCAAGAGGATCGAAAGGGAATGTCGGTGCACTCAAGCTAATAGTGGATAAAGGACCACTTTCGGGGTGCAAAGTCAGCGTGCACTTACATGCATCTACTGGTTGTAAAATTGGTAGTCGTATTGGACACTTGAACCCCAGAAGGTCGGTACACATGCTCCAACGGTTGCCTCGCCAGATCCTCCCAGGAGAATGGGGTGGACGTTTGTGTTGGTGGCTGGGGTCCAGGTTGCTACCCCAGCAACGTTCGGATTGCTGTTAGCAAGGAATGCCTTGTACCGCTTCTGGATTTCAGTGGTGAGAGCCGCTTGGGCACTAGTTGGGCTTGCCACAGTGCCAAACTAAAAACAAAAAAGGATCAGGAACAAGACACAAGGGCGAATGAAAAATACCCACCACTATCTGGATGTCATCCTGATGGCAGACAACACCTGGCTGGGTACAATAGGAAACGGCTTCGTTGCCTGGGTAGGTTGCACCAACTACGAACTGGCCAACGTATGCCGTGCCGCCATTTTGGACCCAGGATCTGGCAAAGGTCCAGCCAGAACATTTCCACAGGTAATCGGTACCAACAAGCTGAAGTTGTGTCCGAGCATCGATGGACCCATCGGCGGAGGGTATTGGCGCATAATTGGGTGAATTGACGACAACAGCGGTACGTTCCGATCCAAAGGTTGCATCACAAATGGGTTGGAAAGCCTCTTCCGGTAACGGGTCGGTGAAGGCGCCGTAAATTGCAAAACCTGCTTCATGAGAGACAGAGGTGACCAAAATGGGTTTGCTGACTGAAGGAAAGGCAGCGGTGGAGTCTAAAGGAGTGGTAATAAAAGAACCATCTAGAACCGGGCGAATAGGCTGGTTACTACCAGCTGCAGGGTCGAGGTTGCATGCATTGTTGAAGAGGGTCATCTCGGCAGTCAAAATAGTGCTTAGAGACAGAGCATTCAGACACGCAGAGTCACCTGCGCTACAGCCAATTTGACCGATGTAGTTGGCCAATAGGGTGCTCTGGGTAGTAGTACTGAGGAAGCCAAAGTTCTGTAAAAAAAAAAAAAGGAATAAGATAGAGGATTCTGGCTATATGATCATGGGTGCTCACCATGGGGTCTGACTGCAAGATGGCGGACCTAAAGAGAGAAGAGGCCGATGGTACGGCAAGAAGCGCCCTAATCATGTTAGCACCACTGCTCTGGCCAGCCAGGGTGATTTTGGACGTGCTTCCACCAAATGCAGGAACGACTTTCTTCAAGAATTGAAGAGAGGTGACAAGATCTTTGACAGCGAGGTTGGTTTGTCCATTGGGGGCCATAAACCCGAGCTAGATTTATTTTAAGTTACAACACGGGGACAGAAGAAATGGAAAGGCATACAGCTCCGAGACGGTATTGCACTACCGCTACAATGGAATTTGTGGCGATAGCGAGGTTTGAACCATCTAAACCGGGGCCGGTGGCAGAACCGATTATGAATGAACCGCCGTGGATCCTGGGGAAATTATAAGATGAATGGAAAAGAGTAGAAGCAAAGGAGAAAAAAAAAATACCAAACAAGTGTTGGTGCAGCGCTGCTCAAAGTCAGAGCCGGGGGCACATAGATGATCATGGAAAGACAGTCTTCCGAGTATGCGGATGGGTCAACTCCTGGTTGAGGGCATGCAAGAGGTA